>OFFP01000658.1_pt1 | contig 27501 bp, 21 predicted proteins | sample 1521431 | NCBI WGS metagenome assembly OFFP01 (sample SAMEA3504104, study PRJEB24116) | mouse gut metagenome | biome: mouse gut; feature: mouse-associated habitat; material: faeces | place: Denmark | collected 2011
GAAAAAATGCTGACAGAGTTATTGTCAAGTCACTTACAGAAGTGTGGATATGAGGTTTTTGCAGCGGAAAATGCGGAGCAGACAATATCCATGCTGAATATCTATCCGGATTTGATCCTGCTCGACATCAATATGCCGGAAATGGACGGACTGGAGCTGTGCAAAAGGATACGCCGGAATGTGGTCTGTCCTATTTTGTTTCTGACGGCCCGGATTACGGAACAGGACAAGGTAAACGGCTTGCAGGCCGGCGGCGACGACTATATAACCAAGCCCTTTGGCCTGAAGGAATTGACCGCAAGAGTGGAGGCCCACCTGCGGAGGGACGAGCGGAGCAAATGCACGCCTAAAATCGTATCTTCCCAGGGCCTGATCGTAAATCTGGCGGAACGGACGGTTTTTTATGGGGAAAAGCCGCTGAACCTGTCAAACCGTGAGTTTGATATTGTGGAGTTCCTGATGCGCAACGCCAATCAGATCTTCGACAGGGAACGGATTTATGAGGCTGTCTGGGGGCTTGATGCCGAAGGAGACAGCGGAGTGATAAAAGAGCATATTCGAAAGATCAGGAATAAGCTGAAGGAAGCAGCGGGCAGGGAATACATCGAAACGGTTTGGGGGATGGGCTACAGATGGAAAAAATGAGGAACTCCAAATCAATGAAAAGCGCTTTTATCTGGGCGGTAGCCGTTACCATGTTTCTTGTTTTTGCGGCATCCGCCCTGACCATTTACGGATGTTGGCGTATACAGAAGGTGATACTTCCCGATTCCCGGGAAGTCTGGCTGAATACCCGGACGGTCACAGCGGACGGGACGGTATTAGAAGGAGGGCAGAGAGTTCGCCTTGACGAACCTGCTCAGGTGAATATGCTCGTCCCTGCCGGGGCGGATGTGACTCTGGAGAATACGAAATTCATCATTGAGAAAATCGAGTCCGGTTTCTCAACGCTCCGCCCAAAGCAGCAGTTGCTCTACAGAGTCACAGGCCTTTCCATGGTGGTGCTTCCCTTTGTCTATTCCATTACAGGTATCATGCTGTGCGCATGGTGGTTTTACAGGAGGGAACTGTGGCCGCCCATTCAGGTTCTTGCCGACGCGACGAAACATATCAGGGAGCAGGATCTTGATTTCATGGTTGATTATCGCAGGAACGACGAATTGGGCAGGCTCTGCATCGCCTTTGAGGAGATGCGGCAGGCGCTCTATGATAACAACCGTCAGCTCTGGAACATAATTGAGCAGCGCAGGATGCGGCAGGCATCGGTGGCCCATGATCTTAGAAATCCCATTGCGATTGTTGAGGGATATGTGGAATATATGCAGCAGTGCCTGACAGATGGAAACTTAAGTGACGAAGAACTGCGGCATACCCTGCAAAATCTTGCCATAACGGCAAAACGGCTTGAACATTACACCGATACGATCCGGGATCTGAATGCTATCGAAGAGACGGAAACAAAGTATTCTGTAGTCCGATTACCGGATTTTTTACGAAGCGCTGCGGAAAGCCTTTCGCTTCTGGCAAAACAGCATGGCCTGGAGCTTGCATTCCATTCCGACATCTCCGAATGTCAGGTGAAATTGGACGAGCAGATATTTTACCGCATTGTTGAGAATATTTTTTCCAATGCCATTCGATATGCCAGAAGCAAGGTGATTTTTGCGTACGCCCTTGCCGAGGGCATGCTTACGATCCGCATTTCGGACGACGGCACAGGCTTTTCAAGGGCAATGCTTGGCAAAAAGAATACGCTTCTTTATTCTGAGGATAAAACGGGGGAGCATATGGGCCTGGGATTGGCTACAAGCCGTGTCCTCAGCCAGAAACACGGTGGAAGCCTGGAACTTTCAAACGAGACTTCCGGTGGAGCCTGTGTGACAATTAAACTGGCAGTCAACAAAGTGGATTGATCATTTAAACATGTATCCTTTTCCATTGTTTTTTGCCCTTATGGGCGTGTTACAGGGGAATCAGGATAAAGAAGTAAGATTGTAAGCCTGTACGGTAGCGGCTAAATTCTTGAACTACCGCCTGCTTTGTAGTATAATTTATAGGAAGATTTTGTTTGTTACAAAAGTAAAGGCGGTGAAGTTGATTTTAATGATATGATCAATCTTGCCGCTGAATATGTGCAAACCAGTAAATATATTCATGCTTACCGTCATGTTATTGTAGATGAATATCAGGATATATCTCAATCTCGTTATCGACTGCTTGCAGAGATGAGGCAGCAAAAAGATTACCGATTGTTTTGCGTAGGAGATGATTGGCAGAGTATTTACCGTTTCAGCGGCAGTGATATCGGATTTATTCTCAACTTTGAGAAATATTGGGGAGCGTCTGAAATCAGCCGCATTGAAACGACATATCGTTTTCCACAGAGCCTTATTGCGGTAAGCAGCAGTTTTATTATGAGAAACCCGGAGCAAAAAGAAAAGAGCCTTCGAAGTGCTGTAGAGAATTATGGGTTTTCAGTAGAACGGATTACAGGATTTACGGACAGAAATTCCGTCAAGTTTCTTGCTGAACGTTTGAAAGATCTTCCAAGCAGCAGTTCCGTATTATTTTTGGGCAGATACCGTTTTGATATAAAAATGCTTCAGGGGCATAAAATATTTTCTTATCAATATGATACCGCAGAGGGAAGAACAAAAGTAAATTACACGTGACGGCCTGATTTAAAAATCTCTTTTATGACAATTCATGGTTCGAAAGGGCTTCAGGCGGATTATGTTTTCCTGTTGAATAATAAGGCTTATGGCATGGGCTTCCCCAGTCAGATTGCAGACGCACCGGTTTTGCAGTTGCTATTGGATAATTGTGATCATTATCCATTTGCAGAGGAACGGCGCCTGTTTTATGTAGCAATTACTCGGGCAAAAAAGAAAGTCTGGCTTATTGCAAACAAGGGGAATGAATCTGAGTTCATTAAAGAAATTGACAAGGTGCACGGCGATGCTATGCGCCGAGAACAATATACTTGTCCTTTGTGCGGTGGGCGTCTTGTGCGGCGCAGTGGTCCTTACGGCGATTTCTTTGGTTGCACAAACTATAAAACACATGGGTGTCGTTATATCAGGAATATTACAAAGGCTCAAAAGTAAAGCAATATATGCCTCCCGGTTGATAAATTATTTGAGCGTTGGTAACTGTATTTGCCATGTGCGATCCGGCATGGAGAAAGGCGATTTGCGCCTTGCCGATACAACGAAACATATCAGGGAGCAGGAGCTTGATTTTATGGTTGGCTATTACAGAAACGATGGATTGGGCAGGCTCTGTATCGTTTTTGAGGAGATGCGGCAGGCGCTCTATGATAATAACCGTCAGTTGTGGAACATGATTGAGCAGCTCAGAATTTTGCAGGCGTCGGTGGCCTATGACCTTAGAAATCCCGTTGCGATTGTTGAGGGATATGTGGAATATATGCAGCAGTGCCTGGCAGATGGAAATTCTAAAAGAGCGTAAATCTATTATTATGGATACTACAAAAATTTTGTCAAAAATGGAATTGTGCTAAAATCCGATTGTGCAAGGAAAGAGAAGCTGTTGATTTTGCAGTAAAATAAGAGAAGGATTGAGGGCATTGGAGGCTATCAATATGAGATATATTATTTCTGATATACATGGATGTTATGACCAGTACCGGATGCTGCTTGAAAAAATACATTTTACTGAAGAAGATAAATTGTATGTTCTTGGCGATGCAGTGGATCGCGGACCAGAGCCGATAAAAGTATTACAGGATATGATGGGGCGCCGCAATATCATATTTATTTTAGGAAATCATGATTTTATTATGTATACGCTTATGAAAAAATTGTCAGTGGAGATTACGGCTGATAACTATGATAAGCATTTGACATCGGAAATTCTTCTGGCTTACAATCAGTGGTGTCAGGATGGCGGGCAGATTACAGCAGAACAGTTTGAAAAATTAAGTTATTCTGAGAAATTAGATATGCTTGATTATATTGCAGAGGCATCCTTGTATGAAGTAATAAAAAATAATGGAAAAGAGTACAGATTAGTTCATGCCGGACTTACTAATTTTTCTCCGAACAAAGATTTGGATGAATATGACTTATATGATTTTTTTGAAGAAAGAGTTGATTATTCAAAACGATATTATCCGGATGAGAATATTTTTTTGGTTACAGGACATACGCCGACATTTTTGATAAAGGACTGGGGAAAAACAGAAGTATATAGAAAAAATGGGCACATTGCAATGGATTGCTCATGTGCAGCAGGTGGGAGGCTGGCGGCATTCTGCATAGAAACAGAAGAAGTTATTTATGTGAATGGGGGTTGTGTAACTTAGATTAAGCTAAAAACTGTTTTATCAGGATTCCAGTTAGTTGGGCAGAACAAATACGCCCGGAGCCAACAGACTTGTGAGAAATCACAGTTTGTTGGCTCTCTTTATGCGCAGGCCTGCATACAAAGTGTGATTTCTCGCACTTGAAGTTTGCCGCTAAAGCGCGTACAGGCCGCGCGGCGAGTAGGAATAAAATCTCCTCTACTTGATTGCAAACGGAGCTATTCCGTAAATTTTTTCTGTTCCTTGACCACATTTTGACCTTTGGCTTTTATAATGGTACTTAGAAAATAGAATCCTATTTTGGATTCTATTTTAGCAGTCGAATCTAAATCAGGTAGGAGGATGAACGATGGGAAAACGATTATTATTCACTGTGACATTTATTTTGTCGTTTACAGTGACGGCCTGCGGAAATTACAACATTGCGGATGAGAACGCCCCGCCGCAAAACGTAGAAGAAGATCCGTTCGCAGGGGCAGAGGAAGAGGGAGATTTGGGGTTTCTCAGCCACGGGGAAGCGAATCCCGCCAGAGCGGATGACCGGAGCGTTTTGCCCTATGAGTATAACGGCGGAGAATTTGTCCTGGACTATCAGTTTTCGTCAGAGGGAAAATTGGACAGTATTGGCTTCCTGCTTTTTCTGGACGGAAAGCCGCAGGCCTACAAGGTAAACGACACGGGAGCGGAATATGAGTATCTCCATTGTTTTCAGTTATCAGAAAAGCATGAAGAGAAATTTTCCTTTGTGTTCACGCCGGACACAGGGAAAAAGGGCGATACCCTGAATATGACAGTCATGAGCGTCACCAGGCCTGATTTCCGGCCCGATATGAAAGAGACCTCAAGCTATGGCTGGTATCATCAAAGCTTTGAAAGAGTGCTGAAGCTGCATTTTAATGAGGATGCACCGGACAGCGACAGCGCTTGTGGAGAAAGTATAGCTGCTTTTCGTGATGTCCGCATTTCGGAGGAAAAAATCACTTCCTCTTTTGTGGAGAATGAGCTTGTGAAAGCCGGTTGGAACGGCGTTACGATGGATACCCTGGATAACGGTGTCTATTGGACGATTGTCTATGACGGCGAATCGGTGTATGACAACATCGACCTTACCGGCAAAGATACGCTCACCCTGCGCTACACCCTCTGCGGAACGGCAGGCGCAAGGTATGGCATATCATTTTTCCTAGACCATAAGCCCATATCTTTTGAGGAGGCGGTTTCCTATGACGTCACATTGAGCAAAGGAAATGTGTGGGTCATCGAAGCGACTATAGACACCGCCAAGTTGGACGATTTTCATACTTTTTATGCCACAGCCGTCGCAGCGGACAAGGACTCTGTGACAAGTAAAACGGGTTCGATTCTGCTTTACAAGTCCAGGTAAAATCTCAAGTATATACTGGAAATAAATTCTGTTGGACGGTAAAGTCGCAAAGGCACACAAGAGGAACTTTCGAGAGTGACCTTACGAACGAAAGATCCTCTCAAAACAGGTGTGCCGAAGTGACTTTACCCTTTAGAGCTGTCGCGAAGTGACTTTAAATAAAAGAAAAAATGAAAAAACAAATTCTGTTGGACAGTAAAATCGCAAAGGCACACGAGAGAAACTTTCGAGAGTGTCTTTACGAACGAAAGTTTCTCTCAAAACAGGTGTGCCGAAGTGATTTTACCCTTTAGAGCTGTCGCGCAGCGACTTTAAATAGGAGAAAAAAATGAAAACAAAATGGATGTGTATGATACTTATGCTTGCTTTAGCACTTCATCTGACGGCCTGCGGCAACAGTCAGGAAAATGGGAACAGCTCTGAAAATGGAGCTATAAAGATTGAATCTCAATCCGGAGACGATGATTCCTCGGAAAATACCGGAAATGAAAACAGCGATATGAACGCAACCAATCAGCAGGATAACGGTACAGATAAAAAGAATACAGCGGTTGGCACAGTGGAAAATTCTGCCTTTTCCGGAAAGGTCAGAGGCTGTTATTATGCCGATGGCAATCGGATTATTGTTGCTGCGGATAAGCTCTATCTTTACGATACGGAGAAAGGCCAAACCATCGCAAGTGCGGATATTTCCATGGAAGATTTATGCGTACAGTCCTATGCAGACGGCTACTTTGTCGTAGGACAGGGAAGCGGCGGCAGCAGCAACGCTTCCTTTGCCGCATCAGATAGCAGCGGCATCAACGGATATATACTGAATAAGGATTTTGCCATTCAGGATACCATTTCCTTCAGCGGATTATTAAGGGATGATTTTGTCTTACAAACCACAGGTGTCGCCGTTTCACAGGACGGAAAACAGATTGCTTTCGGCGGCTTTCAGGGGCTTTACCTCTATGATATATCTTCCCGGGAGGTTCGTACCATTCTGAACTATTCGGACAAAGGTACGGCAGACAATATGCAGATTGTATCCATGGACAGCCTTGCCTTTACGGGAAACGGCACTTTAGTCTATGCAGGCATGGCTGCAGATACCTCCATAGGCGGAGACGGAATCAGTGTTTATGGCACAGTATCCACGGACAGCGCAGAGTTCACCATGACCAAAAAGGCGGACTACAAAATGGATACGGAAGAAGTGCAAAAGGGTGGAAACCTGCTGATCATGCCTCAAAGCTTTGACAAAAACAACGGAACTTTGCTGATGCTCGACACCGCATCCAACACAGAGAAAACAATGTCATTCTCCGGCAGCAGTGAGGGAAAAGACGGCGTTTACTGTTCCAGTCAGGGGAAATATGTGGCGACTTCTGTTCTGGGAGAAGACAGTGCTACAATCAATATTTATGATACAGCATCGGGAAAAAACATCCATACGGAAATCCTACGGGACAGTAACAGTACCTATTTCCTGCGTGTTCCACAGATTCTGATTTTGGATGAATCCGGCACCTGTATCGTTGTGCTTGGACGGGGCATTGACGAGGTAAGCACCTTGATAACAACCTTTGGCTTCGGGGGGTAATTTCCCATGAAAATATCATTACAAAATATTTCAAAGCGGTACAAAGGCATGAATGCCTTGGGCATGTCTGCCTTGGGCATGTCTGCCTTGGGCATAAATGCCTTGGACAAGTATGCCCTGAAGGATTTTACCACGGAACTCACAGAGGGCGTCTATGGACTTTTGGGCGCCAACGGCGCGGGAAAAACAACACTGATCAACATATTTGTGGGTATTTTGGGCGGTGACAGCGGAAGGGTTCTGATTGACGGACAGGATGCAAAGACACTGGGTAAAGACTTCCTGTCAAAAATCGGATATATGCCTCAATATCCAGTTTTCTACCGGGATTTTACGGTGATGAATTTCCTGCTGTATATGTGCGCGCTGAAAGGAATCCCTGCCAAACAGGGAAAAAAGCGGGCCTTGGAGCTTCTGGAGATTGTCAATCTTTCAGACGCAAAAGGCAAAAAGATAGGCGCTCTTTCCGGCGGTATGCGGCAGAGGGTGGGCATTGTCCAGGCGATGCTGAGCAATCCTGAGATTCTGATTCTGGACGAGCCGACAGCAGGGCTTGATCCAACCGAACGCATCCGTTTCCGCAACCTGATTTCAAAATTTGCACAGGGAAGGACAATTTTACTGGCCACCCATATCGTTTCCGACGTGGAGTGTATTGCAAAGGAGATTATCATCTTAAAGGAAGGTTCCTTAATTACGCAGGGGACTACCGACGCACTAGAACAGAATATCTACGGTAAAGTGTGGGAGGTGACAGTAAATGCGGAAGACGCCGCCAGACTTGGAGACCAGTATTATGTCAGCAATATGAAACAGCAGGGCGGACGCTTTTCCGTAAGAATCGTAAGCGATATGCCGCCCGCGGCAGACGCGGTAAAGGTGTCTCCGAACCTGGAAGATGTATTTCTGTATCATTTCCGCGGGAAATGAGTTAAGGGAGATAGTGTGAAAAATCGTTTTAAGGCAGCAAAGGACACTGCCTTAGAATGATTAAGTTTCACACTTTTATTTGAGCCGCCCAGGGCGGCAGGGGGGATTAACATGACACGCTTAATCAAATACGAATTCTACAAATTATTCTGCAAGCCGTCAATACTTGTTGCGCTCATACTGTTCAGCGTAATGAACCTGCTCAAAATAGACAGCGAATTCCACTCATATTCCTACCTGGCGGACGGAAATGACAGCCGCAGTTGGAACAGCGTGTACTGGCGGCTTTATGAGAATTACAGAGGGGAGATCACCGCTGAAAAAATCAATCAACTTCTTTCCCTATATCAGCCGTTGGCACATGCCACGGCTGACAGGACAGCGAGCACAGCCAAGGACAATCCGGATATGATGACGGGAAATATATACAGCGACCTGAATATCCTGGAAAAATACTATGTGAAGCCTATGGAATATTTCTATCATTATCAGGCTTATGCGCTTCAAGTGGCAGAGAGGGCGAAAGAAAATGCCGCTGTTTACAGAGAACGGGGGCAGACTGTAGAAGTATATAAAAACAGCGCGATCTATAACCTCTATGCCGGGCGGAGCATAAAAACCTTTGCCTATGAGGAAATGTATAACTATTATCTGAACTACGATTTTTCGGGCATACTGGTTCTATTTCTCTGCCTGTACGGGGTTGTGGGTACCTTTGTCTGTGAAAAGGAAACGCAGATGGATATGCTGCTGCTGACAAATCCGGGCGGCGGTAAAAAGACTACATTTGCCAAAATTGCCGCGGCTGCTTTCTTTGTGGACAGCGTGGCCATATGGTTTTCTGTCGTGGATTATATCGGCTTTGCGTATTCCTTCGGAACCACAGAAGGAGGGAATCTTCCGCTGTACGCCGTCAGCAATTTCAGCACGGCTGCGGTAAACTGCAATTTACGCCAATATGCCATTCTGTCCGCTGCGGTAAGGGCAGTGGGCGTATGGACGATGAGCATGGTGTTCCTGTTGATTTCCATGTTTTGGCGCAATGCCCTCGTCCCGTTCGTAGCTGATTTTGGAGCCGCCCTGTGCCTCATTATTACAGGTGCGTCCCAGAGCTATTTGAGCCATACCTGGCTCAAAATCATAAACCCCTATTCGCTGCTTGCCAACCGCGTATTATTCAGCAAAACGGAGTTTATTGGTCTTGCAGGATATCCCATACAGAGCTTCCTGGCAGCAATTGTTTTTGCCATAACCCTGGGGTTGGTATCCATAATGGCAATGCTGCTGCTCTCTAAAAGGAACTCTTATATTTTCTGCTGGACGGTAAAGTCGCGAAGGCGCACGAGAGGAACTTTCATGAGTGCCCTTTCGAATGATAGTTCCTCTCATTAAATGTGCGACGAAGTGACTTTACCCTTTAGTGCTGTCGCGCAGCGACTTTAAATAGGAGGATAAAATGTCCGGATTTATGTACGAATTAAAAAAGATTTTGCTCTGCCAAAGAGGGCTGTTCTACATCGCCCTTGTCCTGCTGCTTGGCATGATCTGGCTCTGTGCGTCAGACAGCCCTGCAGACAGTGCAATGGAGCAGTATAAGGATGAATACCAATGGTATCTGGAAAAGGTCAAGGGATACTGCAACGAGGAATCCGTCCTTTGTCTGGAGCAGGAGGCGGGGCGGATTGCGGAAGCGAAGGAGAAACAGAGCGCCCTTCTGGAGAACTACTATGACGGGAAAATCAGTGAAAGCGAATATAAAAAAGAGAGCCGGGAAATAGAAAAGATTCTGGAACATCAAAATGGATTTGAGGTCATCTATCAGCAATATCTCTATGTCTGCGAAAACACAGAAAACCGCTGTTTTCTCCAGACAAACGGATGGACGGGGCTTCTTGGCCAAGGGACGCTTAACTTCATTCTGTTCCTGGGCATTCTGCTTTTGGCTACGCCTGTTTTCTGTTCCGAGTATAGCTGCCAGATGGACGCCCTGCTCCTGACTTCAAGGGAGGGGCGGAAAAGTGCTCTGTATAAACTGCTCATTCTGATTGGGGCTGTCCTTTTCCTGTCGCTTGGCATCTCGCTTATGGAATACGGATTTTACAGGTTCAAATACGGACTGCCGGATGGGCATTATCCGATTCAGAGCATTCGTTACTTTGCAGACAGCAGCAAGGATATATCGCTGCTGCAGGGATATGCCGCTATAGGGCTGCTGCGGATGTTCGGCGGCGTGTTCCTTGCGCTGCTTCTGCTGTTTATTTCTGTTCTGGCAAAAAAGTATGCGGTAACCCTGCTTACGGGTGCGGTGTCAGTGATCCTTCCCTATATAGGCTTATCGAAAACCAGTATTTACCGTCTGCCATTGCCCTTGCCATTTCTGCTTGGAACAGATTTTTTCGCAGGGAATATCGTCCTCCGCGATGCCCTGAAAGGGGATGAAAAAATTGTTTTTGCGGAGGTTGATACGGTTACGCTTTTGGCCCTGCTCTCGGTATCCGTACTTTTGTGTACTTTGGCTGCTGTCTGGATTTTGCGGTGCAATTCCAACAGATGGCTGATGAAATCAGGACGAAAAAAGCGCGGGACTCTGGCTGTCATCCTTGGCCTGGCACTGGCAGTGACGGGATGTGCAGGCCGTGAAAAAACGGGAACTGTCGTCTATAATTCCTCGGCAGTCTATGACTGTATGGGATACGAAATCATACGGGATGCAGAGACTTTTGACTATTATCTGAGAGATACTTCCACGAAAGAAACCTATCCTTTAGCGCGTTCCCCTGTGTTTGGGGTATTTTCTGAGGACGAAGAAATACGGGCCTGCTATGTATGCCCGCCGTATCTGTATTACACCACATCGGTTATGGAAAGCCATGTGAACCGCGTGGGAAACTATAACACCAATATGACAAAAGTGTCAGTTGTGGAGCTGAATCTGGATACCTTTGAGGAAAAAACGATTTTCGAGCAGATTACAGATTCTGGGCGCTCCCTTCTGGGCATTGACTATGAAACGGGTGACAAATGGCAGTTCCTGGACTTTCATTACGCTTTTTTCTTAAACGATGAAAGCATCTTTTTCCTCGGTAACGATGGCCTGACGCAGGTAGACCGGTTCACCGGAAAAACGGTAAAGCTTGACATTCCTGTAAACGGAAATATTTCCTTCGATGGCGAAAGTATTTTTTACAAAAATGAGCGGGAGGTCTTAACGAGATATTCCGTTTCCGGAGGTGAAACTTACACGTATGAAGATATCGTTGCCTATGATTTCTGCATGGATGAGCAGTCGATCTATTATGTTTCCAGGACTGACGGCGGATGCCTGTATTCCTGCGGCAAGGACGGGAATCACAAAGAAATGATCAGCGATAAACCTGCCATGGCAGTTACCTGTGATGCCGGTCATATTTATGTATTGGCAAGAGAAAGTGGGGAGGAAATCGTTTTACAAAAAAACATTGAGTCATTCGGGCTTCAGGAACAAATGCGGCAATGAACAGGAAACAGAAAAGGTGTTCAGTGATGATTATCAGGAAATCCTGGTACAGAGAATTGCGAAGGAATTTTATATGAAATGAAGGAGAGAATACATGAAGAATGATGCAAAGGGCGATGGCCCCCAAAATTTTTGTTAAATTCCTTGACACACAAATCTTACCAATCTAATATTTATATTGTTGCTCTAATGCAAAAGCAAATTTACTCTTTAAATTTTTTCCATGCAATAAAGTGGAGATCAATATGAAAAATAAGAACAATCGTTTTAAAAATGGATGCTGGCTGTTTGTGTACGCAATTCTTTTAGCAGGTTGCTCTAAAGAACACATGGCAGAAGAAATAATTGTTGGGCAGGAGATAAAGGAAGAAACGGAGAGAGAAGAAACAGAACAGCAGGAAATGGAAGCGGGTAATGTCCTGTCGGCGGAAAACAGGAAAGATATGGAAGATGAGAGTGAAGACATGGCAGCGGATTCGGAGATTGTTCACGCAGACTGTTCAGAATATTTTAACGGATTGAACGGAACGGCAGTGATATACGATGCTTGTAACAGACGGTATACAATCTATAATGACGAGCTTGCAGTGACCAGACGATCGCCTTGTTCTACATTTAAGATGATTTCTTCCCTGGCAGCATTGGAACATGGCATTTTGGAACCGGGCGATTCCACCAGAAAGTGGAGCGGCGAAATGTTTTGGAATGAGGACTGGAATAAGGATATTGATTTCGGTGAGGCATTTCGTACTTCCTGTGTGTGGTATTACAGGCAGCTCGTAGATGATATTGGGAAAGACAGGATGCAGGAGGAACTGGAAAAGCTTCAGTATGGCAATTGTGATATTTCTGATTGGGAGGGGCGGTTGAATACGAATAATGATAATCGGGCGTTAACGGGCTTTTGGCTTGAATCGTCTTTATTGATTTCCCCGAAAGAACAGACGGAGGTAATGGAACGTATCTTTGGTGAAAAGTCGGAATATTCAGAGGAAACACGAAATGAGTTAAAACAGGTCATGCTCATAACGGGGCAGGAAGGGGCAGACATTATAATCTATGGGAAAACGGGGATGGGCATGGCAGACGGAATTGTCGTTGATGCATGGTTTACCGGATTTGCAGAAACCGCAGAAGGAAACCTATATTTTTGTGTGCGTCTTGGAAGAACAGACAGTATGAATGTAGCCAGTTCATCGGCAAAGGAAATTGCGATTCAACTTGTGTCAGATTATAGTTGGCAATAATGTTCTGTAGCGAAGGAAGTGACGGTTTTTCCGGAAAGAGTACCTTCATCTACCAGTGGTGTGTAGACAAATATACGGCTTTGTCACCACCGGGGATATCTATGGTAAAAATTTGTACTGTGCGTACCGGAATGCGGTTCTGCGTGGAGAAAAAGTGTAATATCAGGTGACAGGGCGTTTCTGGATTTGTATGGATTTCTGCGTGTGGAGTCAAGTATTCGTTGCATATCGGCGGAAAAGGATATATAATAAAACATTGAGAGGCGGCAGGCAGTGCTGAAGAACGGGAGAGAAGGGACAGACGGGGCAGATGAGATACGATTTTGACAAGGTGTTGGACAGAAGGGGAACCAACTGTATAAAGTACGATTTTACAGCGGAGAACGGCATGCCGGAAGATATTATTCCGCTGTGGGTTGCGGATATGGACTGGCAGGCGCCGGATGAAGTGAGAGAGCGGCTGATTGAAATGGCGGAGCATGGGATATATGGTTACAGCGGCGGAAAGGAATCCTATTTTCGGGCAGTTGCGGGCTGGATGGAGGAGAGCCATGGCTGGAAGGTGGAGAAGGACTGGATGGTAAGCGCTCCGGGCGTTGTATTCGCGATTGCAGCGGCGATAAGGGCCTTTACGGAAGAAGGCGACAGTGTCATGATTCAGCGGCCGGTTTATTATCCTTTCGGCAAGATGATTGAGGAGAACGGCAGAGTCATAGCAGACAATACGCTTTGCAGGGAAAACGGCCGTTATACCATGGATTTTGAAGACATGGAGCGCCAGATTGCGGATTCGAATGTCAGGCTGTTCATTTTGTGCAATCCGCATAATCCGGTGGGGCGGGTCTGGAGGGAGGACGAGCTGCGCCGGCTGGGAGAGATTTGCCTGAAATACGGGGTACTGATTGTCAGTGACGAGATCCATCATGACTTTATTTTCCCGGGTCACAGGCATGTGGTGCTGGCGGACCTGGATGAACGGTTCCGCGATATTACGGTGACCTGTACGGCGCCCAGCAAGACCTTCAACATTGCGGGGCTTCAGGCTTCCAATATCTTTATTGCCAATCCCCGGATGAGGGAGGCTTTCCGTAAGGAAATCAGCAAAACCGGTTACGATGGTTTGAACATGATGGCCCTGGGAGCCTGTGAGAGTGCGTACCGCTGCGGAAGGGACTGGTTGGAGGAGCTGTTGGTATATTTAAAGGGCAACCTGGATTTTGCCAGGGAATTCCTTGACAGGAGGGTTCCCGGGGTAAAGCTGGTGGAGCCTGAGGGAACTTACCTGTTATGGCTTGACTGCCGGGAACTTGGTCTGGAACATGATGAACTGGAAGATCTGATGGTGCATAAGGCGGGACTGTGGCTGGACGGCGGACAGATGTTCGGAGAAGCGGGAGCCGGGTTTCAGCGCGTGAATATGGCATGTCCCAGGGCAATCCTGGAGGCAGCATTTGAGAAGCTTGCCGCTGCGGTGGAGGGATTGAAAGACCGGCGGCATACGTAATGATTTCGCAGTATGTGCAGAACGCGTGTACGGATGGCGGGAATGAATTTTCAAACAGGTCCCGGGCAGTATTTTGCAATTGGGTGTGGGATTTTATATAACGAAATGGCAAAGGAAAATACGGGGATATGCAGAGAAAAAAAGAGAAAACCGAGAAAACGGAATCGGTGCAGGGGATAGAAAAGGAAGAGGACGGGCAGGAAAGCATCCGGGAGCAGGAATATGTCGTATTAAACCGTCAGGAGGATACAGCCGCGGCGGAAGAGACCACGAGCAGCCTGGCAGACTATGCGTCTCTGGAAAATTACCAGTATTTTGAACCCGATATCCTGTGGAAGGACATGCGCATGACCAAGGCAATCCGCCAGAAGGGGCAGAAGCTGTATCAGGAGAAGAAAGTAAGGCTGACTTCTCTGGAGAGCGGGTATGTGGAGGGCAGGAGCGAAGTAATTGCAGAGGCCATCGGGGACGGTATGGAGGGAAAGATTTCATTTCCGGTACATATCGTTTTCAACAGGGAGTCTGTGCTGTTCTCGGAATGCCAGTGCGCGGAGTGCCGCAGACATTACTACAGCAGATATTACAGGAAGGAGTACTGCGCTTACCTTGCGGCATTTATGATGATGGTGGAGGAACGGCTCAGGGAGAGGAATCTGGGCGATGCCACGGATAAAAGGGCGCTGATGCTGATTGACGCATTCACCGAGCAGCGGGCTAACAGTGTGGTATCGGACACGATAGGAAAGGCGGAAAGCCTGACGCTGGTTCCCCGGGTAACACTGAAAAACATGGACCTGTCCATTTCCTTTAAGGTGGGCGAGAAAAAGATGTTCGTCATAAAGGATTTGTTTGAATTCTATCAGAACGTGCAGGAATCCAGGACGGCTTCCTACGGGACCAGCACCAGTTTCAATCATAACAGGAACCATTTCAATGAGGAATCCCGAAAATGGATAGACTTTATCGGACGTATTGTGAAGGAGGAGCAGGCCTTTGAACAGAGGATGATCGAAGCGCATAACTATACGAAGAAGGCTGCTTCCAAGAATGCAGAGTTTGCCCTTTTCGGCTGGAGGCTGGATGAATTCTACAGACTGACAGGGGAGGATACTTTCGAATATGAAGACAGGGACAGCGACACTAAAATCAAGGCAGCCCTTCATATAGAGGAGCAGAATCCGAAGATATCCATGACCATACGCAAAAATGAACTGGGGAGAAGGTCAGAGTTTCACGGGGTGTCAGTGGACTGCCGCATGCCATACTTTTATTATGGTGTGGGGACGGCCTATTACGTGAGTGAGGATTCCTTCTGCAGGCTGGAGGAGGAATTCTGGAAAAAGATCAGGACCATTGCCAGGTTCTGCCCCAACGGCGCCCTGAATTTCCAGGTGGGGAGGAATAACCTGGCACAGTTCTATTATTCCGTGCTGCCGCAGCTGGAGGGTGTGGTGGATATCATGGAGGAAAACGCGGAGGAGATTGCCGGCTATCTGCCGCCCCAGGCGAAATTTGTCTTCTATCTGGATGCCGGGGAGCAGAATATGAGCTGCCGGGTGGCGGTTAGATACGGGGAGAGAGAGTTTGCGGTTATGGATTTTTCGGAAACAAGTGATGAAGAATTCATGGCAATGGAGCCGTTTCGGGAGAAAAACAGAGAAGCCGAAACCATGTATCTGGTGAAGCAGTGGTTTCCCTATTGGGACAGGGACAGGCAGGAGCGGCATTGCGGCAGGGAGGAAGAGCGGATGTACCGTGTGCTGGACCAGGGGGTGGAGGTGCTGCTGTCCCTGGGGGAGGTGCAGTGTACCAGGCGATTTACCAATCTGAACATCGGCCGCCGGGTGCGGATGTCCGTGGGAATCTCGGTGTCCAGAAATCTGCTGAACCTGAATATTTCTACCCAGAACGTTCCGCCGGAGGAGCTTCTGGATATCCTGAAAAGCTATCGCCAGAGGAAAAAGTATTACCGTCTGCGGAACGGGGATTTTCTGAACCTGGAGGAAGAAAGTTCCCTGCAGACGCTGGCAGAGATGATGGAAACCCTGCGGATGTCGCCCAAGGAGCTGGCAAAGGGAACGGTGAAGCTGCCGCTGTACCGCGCCCTCTATCTGGACAAGCTGCTGGAGAAAAACGAGGAAATCTACAGCAGCAGGGACAGCTATTTCCGGGAGATGGTGAAGAGCTTTAAGACCGTGAATGACGCGGATTTCGAGGAGCCGCCTTCCCTTTCACAAACCATGAGGGGATACCAGCGCAGCGGCTATCGTTGGCTTCGGACGCTGGAGGCATACGGCCTGGGCGGAATCCTGGCGGATGACATGGGGCTTGGGAAGACGCTGCAGGTGCTGGCGGTATTGCTGTCGGCAAAGCAGGAGGGGAAAAAGGGGACTTCCCTGGTGGTGGCGCCTGCTTCCCTGGTGTATAACTGGGGCGAGGAGATCAGGCATTACACGCCGGAGCTTACCTGCGGCTTTATCACCGGTACCCAGGAGGAGCGGCGGCAGAGGCTGGAGCAGTATCAGGACTATGATGTGCTTGTGACGTCCTATGATCTTCTGAAACGGGATATCGAATTTTATGAAGGCAAGTCGTTTTTTTACCAGGTCATAGATGAAGCCCAGTATATCAAGAACCATACCACTGCGGCGGCAAAGGCGGTGAAGGTGGTAAAGAGCCGCACACGCTATGCCCTGACGGGAACGCCCATTGAGAACCGGCTCAGCGAACTCTGGAGCATTTTCGATTTCCTGATTCCGGGGTATCTGTACGGTTATGATGTGTTCCGGAATGACTTTGAGGCGCCTGTGGTCAGAAATGAAGATGCCGGCGCGCTGGAACGTCTGCAGCGGATGACATCGCCCTTTATTCTGCGCAGGATGAAGGAGAATGTACTGAAGGACCTGCCCGAAAAGCTGGAAGAAAACCGGTATGTGAAATTTGATACCGATCAGCAGCAGCTGTACGATGCCCAGGTGCTGCATATGAAACAGCACATTGGCATGCAGGACAGTAAGGAATTTCAGAAAAACAAGATACAGATTCTTGCCGAGCTGATGAAGCTGCGCCAGATATGCTGCGACCCGGGATTGTGTTTTGAAAATTACAGGGGTGAGTCCGCGAAACTGGATGCCTGTACGGAACTGGTGAAAAGCGCTGTGGAAGGCGGGCATAAGATACTGCTGTTTTCCCAGTTTACTTCCATGCTGGAGCTGATAGCGAAGCGAATGGAGGAAGAGAACATCAGCTTTTATACCATTACCGGCGCTACGCCCAAGGAGAAGCGCCTGCAGCTGGTGAAGGATTTCAACAAAAACGATACAAAGCTGTTTCTGATCTCCCTGAAGGCCGGAGGCGTAGGCCTGAACCTGACAGGGGCAGACGTGGTTATTCATTATGATCCCTGGTGGAACCTGGCGGTGCAGAACCAGGCGACAGACCGTACACATCGTATCGGCCAGACGAAGATGGTGGTGGTGTACAGGCTGATTGCCAAGGGGACCATCGAGGAGAAAATACAGGAGCTGCAGGAGAGTAAGCGTGCCCTTTCGGAGCAGGTTATCCAGGGGGACGCGGGGCAGCTTGGCGGTATGAGCAGAGAAGATTTTATAGCGCTGCTGTCCTGAGGACCGGCGCCGGCGCGCAGGGAGGCTGACTTATTATGAATGGGACTGGCTTTCCGATTGCTGCAGCCGGCCTGGCTGGAATTGCCTGGTGCCGTCATGGGTTTTACGTGCAATTAGTATGCATATTTTCCCGGTCTTGTCCATATAATGGTAGAAAAGGATTGGGAGCAATCCGTCGAAAGGAGAATCCTATGGCAAGAGGACAGCGGAAGAGCATTGATGAAAAGATTGCCGCAAAGAAGGAACTGATAGAAGCGCTGACGACCCGTATGGAATCTGAGAAACGGGAGTTGGAGGAGCTTTATCAGGAGAAACGGAAGAAGGAACTGGAAGTGGTCAGCGATATTATCACGGAGTCAGGGCTGGAGCCGGAAGAGGTGGCGGAAGTGCTGCAGCAGTATCTGGAACGGCGCGGGGAGGCTGCTTCCTGAGGCCTTTTGAAGGCATGCAAGACTGTTTTCGGTTAATCGGTTTTTGCCTTCAAAGACAGTTTGCGATACGGACGGGGAACATAAACCGAATATCACAGAGGAATCAAAGGTGCGAAACCGCTTCGGGGTCCGGGGAGGTTTCGTGCCTTTTTCTGTGGATACGGAACAACATTTGCCGGAAGGAATATACTGTGGATGGGCGACCTGGCATGGATGCGCCCACGGATACGGGAAAGCGGAAACAGCAGCAAGATAATACAGGAAAAAGTATAATATGGCAAAAATGTACATTGCACTTTTCGGGAAGAGCGCCTATACTTTATCGGAATAAAGTGAAATGAGGTTATATGACATGACAAAAGATATGACAAAGGGTTCTCCCATGAAATTGATTCTTGGATTTTCCGTCCCGCTGTTTTTCGGATTTCTGTTTCAGCAGTTTTACAGCCTGGTGGATACGGTGATAGTGGGACGTTTTCTGGGCAAGGAGAATCTTGCGGCTGTGGGTGCTACCGGTTCCGTTAATTTCCTGATTATCGGTTTCTGCATGGGGGTCTGCAGCGGATTTTCCATCCCGGTATCTCATAAATTCGGTGCTGGAGATTATGTGGGGCTTCGGAAATACGCGGCAAACTGCGTGTGGCTGGCGTTGGGATTCGCGGCGGTACTTACGGTGGCGACTACGCTGCTGACAGGACAGATCCTGGCATGGATGAAGACGCCGGAGAACATTATAGACCGATCGTATGCTTATATCTGGGTCATATTTCTGGGGATTCCGGTTACTTTTTTATATAATATGACTTCCGGTATCATCAGGGCGCTGGGAGACAGCAAAACGCCGGTGATTTTCCTGGTGATGTCGTCTTTTTTGAATGTGGGGCTGGATTTGTTTTTTATCGTAAAACTGCACACGGGAGTCCGCGGGGCGGCATGGGCTACGGTGATATCCCAGGGGGTATCGGGAGCCTGCTGCCTGCTGTACATGATTCGGAAATTTGAACTTCTGCGGATAAGGAAGGAGGAGTGGGTACCGGACGGCCATATGATGCGGGTATTGTGCGGCATGGGAGTACCCATGGGACTGCAGTACTCCATTACCGCCATCGGCAGCGTGATACTGCAGAGCGCCACCAATACGCTGGGGTCCGACGCGGTGGCTGCAGTGACGGCTTCAGGGCGGATAAGCGGTTTCCTGGCCTGCCCTTTTGATGCCATGGGATCTACAATGGCTACTTACGGCGGGCAGAATGTGGGGGCCGGCAAGTTGGAACGCATCGGCCGGGGGCTGAAATCCTGTATCGGGCTGGGATTCGGGTATGCCGTGATTGCGCTGCTTGTCAGCATCTTCCTGAGCAGGCCCCTGGCGACGCTGTTTTTGGATGCTTCCGAGGCTGCGATTATCGACAATGTAAGATTTCTGATGATTATGAATACAGCGTTTTATTTCCCGCTGGCGCTGGTGAATATCATACGTTTCCTGATACAGGGAATGGGATTTCCTGCCTTTGCCATTCTGGCGGGAGTCTTTGAGATGCTGGCGAGAGGGCTGACAGGCCTGGTGCTGGTACCCCTTTTTGGTTTTACCGGGGTGGCGCTGGGCAGCCCTATCGCCTGGCTGTTTGCGGATGCATTTCTGATTCCGGCGTATTTTCATGTGCGTAAGACACTGGAGGCAAAACTTGCCGGGGCGGTCCCAAAAGCGTGACAGAGTGACGGAACAGGCAGGGGGGATTGACTGGTATGGGTGTCAAGGCACCTAAGGGGGTAAAGATGAAAAACGATTTCGCAACAGGAAAGGTATGGCGTAACATCATAGGCCAGTCCATTCCCCTGATACTGGCACAGCTGGTACAGCTTTTATACAATGTGGTGGATCGGATTTATATCGGCCATCTGCCGGGAGCGGACAGCATGGCGCTGACAGGCATCGGGCTGGTTTTTCCGATTACTACGCTGATTGCGGCATTCACGTATCTGTTCGGCACGGGCGGGACGCCTTTGTTTTCCATTGCGAGAGGTGCCGGTGAAGAGCAGCGGGCGGAGAAGATATTGGGGAATACCTTCTCGCTCCTGTTGGGATGCTCCGTGGTGATGTTTTTGCTTTGTTATCTTTTCCGCAAACCGGTTCTCTATCTGTTCGGAGCCGGGGATGCGTCCTATGTGTATGCGGATGCGTATTTAAGAATTTATCTGGTCGGTACAACGTTTTCCATGTTGTCGGTGGGGTTGAACGGCTTTATCAACGCCCAGGGATTTCCGAAAACCGGTATGATGACGACGCTGTTGGGTGCGGTGTTGAACCTGATTTTGGATCCGGTCTTTATTTTCTGGCTGGATATGGGGGTAAGCGGGGCGGCGCTGGCTACGGTTTTCAGCCAGATTGTATCCTGTATCTGGGTTCTGCGTTTCCTGACAGGGAAGAAGGTCCAGCTGCGTATCCGAAAGGAGAATCTGCGGACGGACCGGAAGCTGGCCGGAGAGATTACCGCATTGGGGATGTCCGGATTTATTATGCAGGGGACCAACTGCCTGGTGCAGATTGTATGCAATGCGACATTGAAGCAGTACGGAGGGGATCTGTATGTGGGCATCATGACGGTGATTCATTCGGTGAGGGAGATCCTGTCTCTGCCGGTCAGCGGGCTTACCAACGGTTCCCAGCCGGTATTGGGATATAATTATGGGGCAAAAAAGTACGACCGTGTATGCCAGGGAATCCGGTTTACCGCCGTATTGGGTATTTTGTATACAATGATTGCCTGGCTGGCAGTGATCCGTTTTCCCCGTCAGCTGCTCTCCGTCTTTACGGAGGACGCCGCCATGCTGGAGGCCGGGACAGGGGCGCTGAAATTGTACTTTTTCGGCTTTTTCTTTATGGCATTTCAGTTTTCGGGGCAGTCCGCCTTTACGGCGTTGGGCTGTTCGAAGCAGGCGATCTTCTTTTCACTGCTGCGCAAGGCGGTGATTGTGGCGCCTTTGACGATGCTTCTGCCATGGCTGGGGATGGGAGTGGACGGTGTGTTCTGGGCGGAGCCTGTCTCCAACTGTATCGGAGGGCTGGCGTGTTTTATAACCATGTACATGACGCTGTATCGGAAGCTGAAGCGCAATGTACACTGAAAGCATACGGAAAATGAAACGGCGAAAGATTTATGACAAAAACTGTAAAAAACAGTTGACGTTCAGGACTTTTGTGATATAATAAGAATGTGTATGTGCCGTGTGCAGTACATAAATAACCCAGTCAGTCATGTTACTCGTGGGACTGAAGGGAGGTCGGGTGGACATGTCAAACGTAATCGTAAAAGAAAACGAAACATTAGACAGCGCTTTACGTCGTTTTAAAAGAAGCTGTGCTAAAGCTGGTATCCAGCAGGAGATTCGCAAGCGTGAGCATTACGAGAAGCCAAGCGTAAGACGGAAAAAGAAGTCTGAAGCTGCAAGGAAACGTAAATATAACTAAGCGACTGATCCCCGGCTCATGTAGCCGGGGATTTTGTATACAAAAGTACACAGGCATTTTTGCCGGATGCGCAGTGCCGCTGCCTGCGGTATTCAGGCGCAGCAGACAGATTCCCGGCATATATTCGGCCGCATTCTCATATTCTTATGACAAAGAGAAGGAATATGGAGTGTGGTATTTTTTATGTTTGGAAAAAGATTGCCCTGCATAAACCTGACAGGCAGCCGCCGTATAGCCATGCCAACAGCAGCCTTCCGCAGGGTGCGGGGCATACTGTGGGCAATGGCCATGGCGCTGATTCTGTCTTTTTTTCATGGTGTACCGGTAATGGCCAATGTGGCAGTCTCGTCTCCGTCAGTGATTCTGATAGAAAGCTCCACGGGAGAAGTGATTTATGAGATCAATTCAACGGAACGGAGAAGTCCTGCCAGCATTACGAAGATTATGACCCTGCTGCTCACATTTGAAGCCATTGAATCCGGGAAAGTCAGCCTTACGGACCAGGTGGTTACCAGCGAGCATGCCAGTTCCATGGGCGGGTCCCAGGTGTATTTGGCACAGGGGGAGGTGCAGACGCTGGACACCATGATCAAATGTATTGCGGTATCCTCGGGCAACGATGCCAGCGTGGCAGTGGCGGAGCATATCGCCGGAAGCGAAGAGGCCTTTGTGGCGCTGATGAACGAGAAGGCTCAGAAGCTGGGGATGGCCGACACTCACTTCGAGGATTGCTGCGGGCTGAGTGATTCTGACAATCATTATACCTCGGCAAGGGATGTGGCTGTCATGTCCAGGGAATTGACGGTAAACCATCCGGAAGTTTTTAACTATACGAAGATATGGATGGAAGACATCACCCATGAAACCAGACAGGGAACCTCCAGTTTTACCCTGAGCAGTACCAATAAGCTTCTGAAACAATATCAGTGGGCTACGGGGCTGAAGACAGGCTCCACCTCTAAGGCAAAGTACTGTTTTTCTGCCACGGCATCCAAGGACGGCATCGACCTGATAGCGGTGGTGATGGGAGCGCCGGATTATAAGACACGTTTCGGAGATGCACAGGCACTGTTGACTTATGGCTTCAATGTGTGTAATATTTACATAGACGAAAACCAGGATGCCCTTGCGCCGCTGCCTGTAGAGGGCGGTACCGCGGAAGAGGCTGCCATAGAGTATCAGGGGGAATTCCGCTATCTGGATATTGCAGGCAATGATTTGTCGGCGGTGGAGAAGGTGATGGAATTGCCGGAGACGGTGCAGGCGCCTGTAGAGAAGGGCGCGGAGGCGGGCAGGGCAAGATATTTTTTAAACGGTACGGAGATAGGCAGCGTGCCGCTGGTATATGCGGAGGATGTGGAGAAGGCCCGCTATACGGATTATCTGAGAAAAGTAGTGGAAGGATTCTTCCTGTGAGGCTGCAGGAAGGCCGGATGATGCCGTTGTGATTTTCGGCGGAGTGGGGGCAGCAGAGCGAAAGCTCCGAAAGCATCTAAGGCCGGTGTGCCGACCGGATTACGCTTGGTATTTTTGGGCGGAAAATAGAGGGTCGGCGCACCGTATGCCTGAAGCTGCTACCTAACAGGGAGGCAAGAGGTAGAACAGGATGGATATTCTGATCACTGTAATTGTGATAGCGGCAGTGGCGCTGCTGTGGGTCATGCTTTATGACAGTAATCGTTTTACCGTTAAATATCATACGGTAGAAGATGAGCGCATACAAAAGGCATGCAGGGCAGTGCTTGTGACGGACCTGCACAATAAGCGCTATGGAAAGGATAATGAGATACTGCTGGCGGCGATCAGGGAACAGGGACCGGATTTTATTCTTATTGCCGGCGACGTGCTTACGGCGAAGCCGGGCGCCTCTATGGAACCGGCCCTGCAGTTTCTGCGGGCGATTGCCGGAGAATATCCGGTCTATTATGCAAACGGGAATCATGAGCATCGCCTGAAGCTGTATCCGGAGACCTACGGCGATATGGCAAAGCGGTATGGAACGGCGCTGGAGGAAATGGGCATCAGGCCGCTGGTGAACAGCCATGTGGACCTGCCGGAGTACGGAATTACGGTGTACGGGGCCGAAATTGATAAATTTTTTTATAAACGCTTCAAAGTCCGGAAGATGGATGAGACGTATCTGACGAAAATCCTGGGACAGGCTTCCAAAGAGCGCTTTACAATCCTGCTGGCGCATAATCCGGACTATTTCCCGCAGTATGCCGTATGGGGAGCGGATCTGACAATGTCAGGGCATATTCATGGAGGAGTGGCGCGGGTGCCTTTCTGGGGAAAAGGGGTGGTGTCCCCGGCCTGGCGTATATTTCCGAAGTACGACGGAGGTGTCTTCAAAGAGGGAAAGGCTGTTATGCTCCTGAGCAGGGGGCTGGGAATCCACACCATTCCGGTGCGGGTATTTAACCCGGCGGAGCTGTGGGTGGTGGACCTGGTGCCAAAGGATTGACAGAATATATGTTCTTTCTTGAAACGGAAGGCAAAAAAAGGTAAAATAGATTTCCGGGCTGATGCCGGGCGGGCCTGCAGGCAGGGGGATACAGGGCAAGCCGCCGAGCGGGCGGGACAACAATGAGGGATAGAGTGGGGAAAATATGGCAATATCTGTAAAACTGGAAGTATTTGAAGGTCCGCTGGACCTGCTGCTTCATCTGATCGATAAGAATAAAGTTGACATATACGACATCCCCATTGTGGAGATTACCGAACAGTACCTGGAGTACATCAGGCAGATGGAAACCGGCGACATGAATGTGATGAGCGAATTTCTGGTGATGGCGGCTACCCTGATAGACATCAAGTGCAGGATGCTGCTACCCAGGGAGGTGGACGAGGAAGGGGAGGAGGAAGACCCCAGGCAGGAACTGGTGCAGAAGCTGTTGGAATACAAGATGTATAAATTTATGTCCCTGGAACTGAAGGACCGCCAGGTGGACGCAGCCAGGAACCTGTACAGGGACCAGAAACTGCCGCCGGAGGTTGCCATGTACAGGCCGCCCATTGACTACGGGCAGCTGATAGGCGATATGACCTTAAGCAGGCTTCACGGAATTTTCAAAGCCATTCTCCGCAGACAGGAAGACAAGATAGACCCTATCCGCAGCCAGTACGGCAATATCGAAAAAGAAGAGATCGATATGGATGTGAAAATGCTGTATGTGGAAGCCTACGCCAGGGAACACAGAAATTTCAGTTTTCGGAAACTTCTGGAGAACCAGGGCGGCAAGATGGAAATCATTGTTACCTTTCTGATTATCCTGGAGATGATGAAGACGGGAAAGATTGCCATCAGCCAGGAGACGATTTTCGACGATATTCTGATTACTTCGCTGCTGTGATACATATTTTCATTTAAGTTGTTGTTTTGGGGGACGGAAGGAATGAAGATGAAGAGGAAAAGGGCCGAGGCGGTCATGGAGGCGGTGCTGTTTACCATGGGAGAATCCGTGGAAATCAGCCGCCTGGCCGATGTGATAGAAGAAGACGTGAAAACCACGAAGGATATCCTGAAACAGATGGAGGAGCGCTATGGCAGGGAGGACAGGGGGATTACGCTGGTTTATTTTGACAATGCCGTACAGCTCTGCACAAAAGAAGACATGTATGAATACCTGATAAAAATAACCAAGGCGCCCAGGAAGCTGTCTCTGACGGATACGGTGTTGGAGACGCTTTCTATCATTGCGTACAAGCAGCCGGTGACCAGGGTGGAGGTGGAGCGGGTCAGGGGGGTTAACTGCGACCACGCCATCAATAAGCTTTTGGAATATGACCTGATTACGGAGCTGGGACGGCTGGACGCTCCCGGCAGGCCTCTGCTCTTCGGCACTACGGAACAGTTTCTGCGCTGTTTCGGCGTAGGGAGCCTGGAGGAACTGCCGGAGATGAATCCCGTCCAGATGGAAGAATTCAAGCAGCAGGCGGAGGCGGAGGCCCAGCTGCAGCTTGAGGTATAAGTGCCCCGGCCGGCAAATACGGACTTGCCCTGTAACATAAATTGCGAGATAAGCCTCATATATTAATAAAAATCCCGTTGGAAGATGAAAAGAAGAATGAAGATGCGGACGAAAAAAATAATGGGAGGCTTTTTCTGCGTCCTTTTTCTGCTGCTGTCAGCCGTACGGCCGGTCCATGGAGAAGAACTGGAACTGTATGCCACCGCAGCGGTATTGATGGATGCGGATTCCGGAAGAGTGTTGTACGGAAAAAACGAGGATGCCGTCATGGCAATGGCGAGTACTACCAAGATTATGACATGTATCGTAGTGCTGGAAACGGTGTCACAGGACGACATACTCACGGTGTCTGCCTATGCCGCCAGCATGCCCAAGGTTAAATTGTACATACAAAAGGGGGAGCAGTATACTGTCCGGGACCTGCTGCATTCCCTGATGCTGGAATCCCACAATGACGCCGCGGTGGCATTGGCCGAATATGTGGGAAAACAATTTCTGCCCCGGGAACTCCAGGAGAAGGATACTTCGGAATACACGGCGGAAGAGAGCAAAATGGCCATGGCTGCCTTTGCCGCGCAGATGAACCGGAAGGCGGCGGAGCTGGGATGTGTGAATACCTGGTTTATCACACCCAACGGGCTGGATGCCACGGAGGCTTTCACGGGGGAGGACGGCAGCGCCGTTCAGAAGGAACACTGTACAACGGCCAGGGAGTTGGCCCGTATCCTGGCATACTGTATCAGGGAATCGCCCTGTAGGGCTGCGTTTCTGGAGATTACACGCACCGACAGCTATCATTTTTCTTCCAATGGGCGAAGCTATTCCTGTGTGAACCACAATGCTTTTCTGGGGATGATGGAGGGTGCCCTCACGGGAAAGACCGGATTTACAAATAAGGCAGGTTACTGCTATGTGGGGGCGCTGGAACGGGACGGAAGAATCTTCGTGGTAGCGCTGCTGGCCTGCGGTTGGCCGAACAACAAGACTTATAAATGGAGCGATACAAGGAAACTGATGCAGTACGGTGTGGACAATTATTTTTACAGAAGCTTTTCGGAGGAGGGAATCGCATTTGACGAGAGCCGGCTGAATCCCATACCGGTGCTGAACGGACAGACAGCCAGGCTGGGGGCGGATGCGTCTGTGGCGGTGCGGGTTGCGGGAAGGGGAGCGGACGGCGGAGACTCCGGCGCGGCGGAAGCTGGTGAAAACGGCAAAAACCTGGAGGGCCTGCTGATGAGGGCGGATGAAACGGTCAGTGTGAAATACACGCTGGCTGAAAGCCTGACGGCACCCGTGGCGGAGGGCACGCCGGTGGGCAGTGTGGTATATATGGTGGACGATAAGATCTGCAGAACGGAAACCATCGTCACGGCGGACGGTATCGGGGCTGTGGACCCTGAATGGTGCCTGAAGCAGATTCTGGACAGATTTCTGCTTCCATAGTAAAATCCCGGAAAAAATAATGAAAAAAATTGCAATTCGTCCTTTGCGAGTTGCTTTTTTTGTGTTATACTGTTACAGACAATGA
>OFFP01000663.1_pt1 | contig 27301 bp, 17 predicted proteins | sample 1521431 | NCBI WGS metagenome assembly OFFP01 (sample SAMEA3504104, study PRJEB24116) | mouse gut metagenome | biome: mouse gut; feature: mouse-associated habitat; material: faeces | place: Denmark | collected 2011
GAACGCCGCATCCCCTGTCCTCTGGCTGACGGAACTTTGCCAACATTGTTCGCTGTAGTGCAAAACGCCAGATATGTATAATTGCCGTTATGTGTATATACTTTAATTTTTATCCGCGCATTTCTAAAAAATAGTTTATACTATGCACAGAAGATATTTAAAAATGTATATGATTATTATAAGAGTTAGAGATTCGAAAGGATGATAGCTATGGGTACTCTTGAGAATACAGTTTCTATGATGAAGGCTTTACCAGAAACAGACCTGTTGGAGATCCAAAACTTGACCCTGAAACTTTTCCGGCAACGAAAATCCAAAACGGCAGATGAAGCCGTTAAGAAGTTTCTCAAGCCTATGTCACAGGAAGATTTTATAAAAGATATCGATATGGCAGAACAGGAAATTGCGGAAGGGAAATACCGCAGCGCGAATGAGGTGTTTATATGAAAGAAACCGCCAGGCAGCTTTCTCATATGGCGGGCAGCCTAAAATTATGTGATGATCCGAAATTGCGGCGTTTAGGCTGCCGCACCATTCACCTGAAACATCATAATTATTTTATGTTATATAAAATTGTCGGCAGACGCGTATTTGTCACGGGCGTCTATCATGATTTACAGGATTATGAGAACTCGCTTGGATAGCGTGGCAGTATTGAATCGGTACCCTCTAATATAAATTTCTGACCTTAAAATTCCGTTCGGATTCCCTTCTCTGATCCTTCTTTGCAATATCCTCCCGCTTGTCATACAGCTTTTTGCCTTTCGCAAGCGATACCTGCACTTTGACAAGGCTCCCTTTAAAATAAACCTCTACCGGAACCAGCGTGTATCCTTTTTCCGCTATTTTCTGCCTGAGTTTTAAAATTTCTTTCTTGTGCATCAGCAGTTTTTTTGGCCTGAGCGGATCCTTGTTAAAAATATTCCCCTTTTCATACGGAGAAATGTGCATACCGTAAATCAGCACTTCCCCCCGCTCAATTTTTACATATGCCTCTTTGATACTGCATTTGCCCATCCGGAGCGACTTAACCTCCGTTCCGTGCAGGCTGATGCCCGCCTCGTAATTTTCCTCCAGGAAATAATCATGCCTGGCCTTTTTGTTGTTTGCAATGCACTTGATACTGTCTTTTCCCATCTCATCCTCCCGTCTTTACTGTTTTACCAGTTCAAAATCAATCGTATGCTGTACCAGATCCGTCCCTGCCGCAACAACAAAAACCCTCTGCCCCAGCTTATAGCGGCGGTTCGTCACCCTTCCGGCCAGTTCATATGTCTGTTCCACATACTCATAATAATCATCCGTAAGCGACGTAACATGCACCAGCCCCTCTACCGTATTGGGCAGTTCCACATACAGTCCCCATGCGGTAACGCCGGATATCACGCCTTCAAACGTTTCCCCGATGTGAGCCGACATATATTCCGCCTTTTTCAATTTGTCCGTTTCCCGTTCCAGTTCCTCGGCGCGGCGTTCCGCCTCGCTCGCATGCTCCGCCACCTCCGGCAAAATACTTTCGTAATGGGCCATGCGCCGCTCATTCATCCTGCCCCGCAGGCAGTCCTTTATAATACGGTGAATCTGTAAATCCGGATAACGGCGGATTGGAGAAGTAAAATGGCAGTAATAAGACGCTGCCAGGCCGAAATGGCCCGTACAGTCCGCGGAATATTTCGCACGTTTCATGGAACGCAGCGTCAGGCGGCTAATCAATGCCTCCTCAGCGGAACCGTCTATCTTCTGCAGCAGCTTTTGAAGTTCCTTCGGGTGGATCTCTTCCGATCCGATATGGATGGTATACCCAAAATTATGGATAAACGTCGCCAGTTTGCGTATTTTGTCCCCGTCCGGTTTTTCATGCGTCCGGTAAACAAACGGCATCTGCTGCCAGAAAAAATCCTCCGCAACCGTTTCGTTTGCAATCAGCATAAAATCTTCGATAAGCTTTGTCGCCGCATTGCGCTCATAAGGGCGGATGTCCGCCGCACGCCCATGCTTGTCCAGAATAATCTTCGTTTCCGGAAAATCAAAATCAATAGAACCCCGCTTCATACGGCGGCTGCGCAGCAGCGCGGCCAATTCCCCCATCTGTTCCAGCATCGGCACAAATGCCCTGTGCGTTTCCATCGTCTCCGGATCGCGGTCTTCCAGAATTTTTTTAACGTCCGTATAACTCATTCTGCGGTCTGACCGGATTACCGTTTCGGCTATTTTGTGATCCAAGACCTTTCCGGTTTCGTCTATTTTCATGATGCAGCTTAACGCCAGGCGGTTTTCGCCTTCATTTAAAGAACAGATACCGTTTGAAAGCGCCTGCGGCAGCATCGGGATTACGCGGTCCGCCAGGTATACGCTTGTCCCGCGTTCCTGCGCCTGGGCGTCTAACGCGCTGTATTCCTGCACATAATTGGAAACGTCCGCAATATGGACTCCCAGGCAGTAGACGCCGTCTTCCTTTATCAAGGAAACCGCATCGTCCAGATCTTTTGCATCCTCTCCGTCAATCGTAACCATCTGTAAATCCCGCAAATCCAGCCGTCCCTGCATATCCGCGGCGGAAACATCTTTTGCCGCGCGCGCAGCCTGATTCAACGCTTTTTCAGGAAACTCCACCGCAATCCCGCTCGCCTTCACCAGCGACGTCACCTGGGTTCCCGGCGCTTCTATATGGCCTATGATTTCAACGACCTTTCCCTCCGGGTTTTTGCCGCCCTTTCCATAGTCCGTAATCTCCACCACGACTTTAAAGCCGTCCTCCACTCCTTTGGAACGCTCCTTCGGCACAAAGATATCTTTGCCGATTTTCGGATCGTCCGGTATGACAAACCCAAAATTCCTGCTGGATTCATACAGCCCGACAATCCGGGTTAAACTGTGGGAAATAATTTTTACCACGCTTCCCTCCGCGCGCTTCCCGGAAGACGACGGGCTTAGGGATACCTGCACCGCGTCTAAGTGGAACGCCCCGTTTACCTGATCCGCCGGGATAAAAATATCGTCTTCGCCCTCCTGCCAGCTTACAAATCCATACCCCCTGGCATGTCCGGTAAACGTCCCTGTCACCAGGCGGTGTTTGGCTTTTGCATATTTGCCCTTCTGGGAAATCTGCACCTTCCCTTCCAAAATCAGAGCGTTTAACACCTCTTCCAAATCCGCGCGTTCGCTTTTGGGAACCGACAGCAGCATTGCTATTTCCTTTGCCTTCATTGGCACATATACCTTGTCGCAGATGAGTTCGTATATTATTTTTTTGCGTTTTTCAAATTGATCCTTATCCATGCGTTTCCTGCCTCCTTTCCGCACTGCCTGTGCACGCAAAAAGCCCTCACCCGGCAGGGGATGAGAGCTTTTGTAAAAATTTTGCCCAAATAGAGAGAAGCTTAAAAGCTTCCAATGTTCAGAACTGCAGCTATGATGATAAATAACGCCACCAAAGCCTTGGTGCCTTTGGCAAGCATCCCTTCCATGGAACGGCCTTTGTTCTTGCCCCAATAGGTATCCGCTGCGCCTGCAATCGCCCCTAAACCTGCTGACTTTCCTTCCTGCATCAGAATAATCACTGTCAAAGCCAGGCATATTAAAATAAATACAACTGTTACAATCGTCTTTAATACCGCCACGTGTCATACCTCCTGCAATTTATTGTTCTTTTTACATAACTTTAAACAGTATAGCATATACAGCAGACTTTTTCAAGGTTTATTTTCGCTGCACAGAAACTACCGTATAGTCCTGCTCTTCTACGGCCTGCTTTAGCGTCTCGTCCGAAACGTCTGCGTCAAGCCGCACCACAGCCGTTCCCGTTTCATGGCTTACCTGCGCTTCCGTAACGCCGTCCAGCGCTTCGAGCGTCTTTTTCACTCTCGCCTCGCAGTGCCCGCACATCATACCTTCAATTTTCATCGTTTTTTCCATCATTTTTTCATCCTCCATTTTTCTTTTCGGTTTTATTTTTTTATCCTTCGCCGCATTATGGATTTGCAGCAAATTCAGGCGCAGTGCATTTGTCACAACGCAAAAGCTTGACAGGCTCATTGCCCCGGCCGCAAACATCGGGTTTAACGAAAGCCCGAACGCCGGAATAAACGCCCCTGCTGCAAGCGGGATGCCGACAATATTATAAATAAACGCCCAGAACAGGTTTTCATGGATATTCCTCAATGCCGCCCGGCTTAAGCGGATTGCCGCCGGGACGTCGCTTAACCGGCTTTTCATAAGCACCACGTCCGCCGCGTCAATCGCAATATCCGTCCCCGCGCCAATCGCAATACCGATATCGGCCCTTGTAAGCGCCGGGGCGTCGTTGATGCCGTCGCCCACCATTGCAACCTTGCCCTGTTTCTTTAAAGAGCGGATAACGCTTTCCTTGCCCTCCGGCAGCACGCCCGCAATCACCTCGTCCACGCCTGCCCGAGCCCCGATTGCCTTTGCGGTACGTTCATTGTCCCCGGTCAGCATAACGACGCGGATCCCCATATTTTTAAGTTCCCGCACCGCGGCAGGGCTCTCCTCCTTCGGGATATCCGCAACCGCGATAATCCCCAAAAACCGCCCTTCCCCGGCAAAAAACAGCGGCGTTTTCCCTTCTTCGGCCAAACGGCCGGACTGCTCTAAAAGCTGCGCCGGGATTTCTGCAAAACGGCTGATATAGTTTTTATTGCCGCCCCAAAGCGGTCTGCCTTCGATTGTACCGGACAGCCCGTTTCCGGCCACGGCTGCAAAATCGGCCGTATCGCCCGGTTTTACCGCCTGCTCCCGCGCATATTTTATAACGGCCGCCGCCAGGGGATGCTCGCTCTTTTGCTCCAGGGAAGCCGCCAGATACAAAAGCTCCTCCTCCGTTACGCCGTCCGCCGCAATCAAATCCGTCACGACAGGCTCGCCCGCCGTAATCGTGCCGGTTTTATCGAGCGCCACAATCCGCACCTTTCCGGCCTCCTCCAAAGACACCGCCGTTTTAAACATAATCCCGTTTTTGGCCCCAATCCCGTTTCCTACCATAATAGCAACCGGCGTCGCAAGGCCAAGCGCGCACGGGCAGCTGATAACAAGGACGGCAATCCCCCTGGCCAGCGCAAATCCAAACCCTTCCCCCGCAGCCAGCCATACGGCCGCCGTAACAAGCGCAATTGCAATTACAACCGGGACAAACACACCGGAGACCTTATCCGCCACCTTTGCAATCGGCGCTTTCGTCGCCGCGGCGTCGCTGACCAACCGGATAATCTGCGACAGGGCCGTATCCTCCCCCACACGCGCCGCTTCACATTTTAAAAACCCGGACTGGTTTTGCGTCGCTGCGGATACCAGATCCCCGGCGGCCTTATCCACCGGAATACTCTCCCCGGTTAAGGCCGCCTCATTTACCGCGCTGCTGCCTTCCAGAACAACGCCGTCCACCGGGATATTCTCCCCCGGGCGCACCGTAAAAACATCGCCCTTTTTCACCAGTTCAACCGCAACTTCCGTTTCTACCCCGTCCACAAGCACCGTCGCCTTCTTTGGCGAAAGCTTAATCAGGCTTTTTAGGGCGTCCGTCGTCCTGCCCTTCGATCTGGCCTCCAGCATTTTCCCAACCGTAATTAACGTCAAAATCATAGCCGCGGACTCAAAATAAAATTCATGCATATATGCCGTTACCGCCGCCCTGTCCCCATGCATCTGGGCGTCTGTCATAGCAAACAGCGCATATGTGCTGTACACAAAAGAAGCCGCCGCTCCCAGCGCAACCAAAGTATCCATATTCGGCGCAAGATGGAACAGGCTTTTAAACCCGCTGACAAAAAACTTCTGGTTAATCACCATAATGATCCCGGTCAGCAAAAGCTGCAAAAGCCCCGCCGCGACATGGTTATCCGCAAGCGCCTGCGGCAGAGGCCAGCCCCACATCATATGCCCCATAGAAACATACATCAAAACCGCCAAAAACCCCACGGACGCATACAGCCTTTTCTTTAACGCCGGCGTTTCCTTATCCTTTAACATCTCATCTGCATCCGCCGGGACAGACGCTTTCGCACCGTCTTTTTCCCGGGCCTTCGCAGCCGCGCCGTACCCGGCCTCTTCCACCGCCCGGACAATCTCATCCTCCGCCGCCGTTCCCTCCACGCCCATAGAATTGGTCAAAAGGCTCACGGAACAAGACGTCACGCCCGGTACCTTACCCACCGCTTTTTCCACGCGGCTGCTGCACGCGGCGCAGCTCATCCCTGTCACATGGTACTGCTTCATACAATCCCTCCCTACTTCATCAGCTTCGGTAAAACAGAAAGCAGCTCATCCACCGTATCCTCCCTGCCTTCCCTGATATCCTGCATCACGCAGGTTTTCACATGATTCGCCAAAAGCACACGGTTAAAACTGTTCAGCGCGGCATTCACTGCCGCCGACTGCACCAGAATATCGGTACAATACGCATCCCGTTCTACCATTCCCTTAATCCCGCGAACCTGCCCTTCAATCCGGCTCAGCCGGTTCAACAGATCCTTATACTCTTTCTTAGAGCGTTCCTTCGTCTTATGACTACAGCATTCCCGTTCTTCGCCCATACAAACACCTCGCTTTTCCTCTTTCACAGAAATTATATACCCCCATAGGGTATATTGTCAACCCCATTTATAAAAAAAGCCGCCGGAACACGCCGTTTTCACACGGCGCCCTCCGACGGCTCCGGTACGGCATCCCGCTAAGACGCCGCAATCCCGTTCCCCGTATAAAGCTGGTAATATTTTCCTTTCTCTTCTAACAATTCCTCATGCGTCCCCTTTTCAATCACGCACCCGTTCTCCAGCACTACGATACAATCACTGTTCTTCACCGTAGAAAGCCTGTGCGCAATTACAAACGTGGTCCTGCCCTTCATCAGCTTATCCATCCCGTCCTGCACAATCCGCTCGGTCCGGGTGTCAATCGAGCTTGTCGCCTCATCCAAAATCAGCGCGGGCGGATCCGCTACCGCCGCCCTGGCAATGGCAAGCAGCTGCCTCTGCCCCTGGCTTAAGCTTGCGCCGTCTCCCTGCAGCACCGTATCATACCCTTTCGGCAGACGCCGGATAAACCCGTCCGCATTGGCAAGCTTCGCCGCCGCTATGACTTCCTCGTCCGTCGCATCCAGCCGCCCGTAACGGATATTTTCCATCACGGTATTCGTAAACAGGTGCGTATCCTGCAGCACCATGCCAAGCGAATGACGCAGATCTTCCTTTTTAATCTTATTAATATTAATCCCGTCGTATCGGATTTTCCCGTCGGAAATATCATAAAACCGGTTGATTAAATTGGTAATCGTCGTCTTTCCCGCCCCGGTCGAACCGACAAACGCGATTTTTTGCCCGGGCTTTGCGTAAAGGCGGATATCATGCAGCACGGTTTTCTCCTCCGTATAGCCAAAATCCACGCCGTCCAACACCAGATCCCCCTGCTGCCGGATATAATCCGTCGTGCCCGAATCCTTATGGAAATGCTTCCACGCCCAGATCCCGGTACGCTCGTCGGCTTCGGTAAGCTTCCCGTTTTCTTCCTTTGCATTGACTAAAGTCACATAGCCGTCGTTGGCTTCCGGCTGTTCGTCCAGCAGGGCAAACACGCGCTGCGCGCCCGCCATAGCCATAATAATACTGTTCAGCTGCTGGCTGACCTGGCTGATCGGCATGTTAAAGCTTTTGTTGAAGGTCAGAAAGCTGGCAAGGCCGCCGACCGTAAACCCGCCTATATTGTTTAACGCTAAGATACCGCCGGCCAAAGCGCAAAGCACATAACTGATGTTGCCCATCTGCGCGATTAACGGCATCAGGATATTGGCGTACTGGTTGGCTTTATAGGAGCTGTCAAACAGCTTTTCATTTAATTCCAGAAACCGTTTGGTACTCTCCTCTTCATGGCAGAATACCTTAACGACCTTCTGGCCTTCCATCATTTCCTCAATGTAGCCGTTGACCTCGCCGATATTTGCCTGCTGCGCAATAAAATAGCTGCCGCTTGCGCCCGCTACCTTCCCCGTTACCACAAGCATCAGGACAACCATCAGAATTGTCACTCCGGTTAAGGGGATGCTAAGCCTTATCATGCTGATGAAAACAGACAGAATCGTAATTCCGCTTGATAACAGCTGCGGCATACTCTGGCTTATCATCTGGCGCAGCGTGTCGATATCGTTGGTGTAAACCGACATAATATTGCCGTGCGCGTTCGTATCAAAATACCGGATCGGCAGCTTTTCCATATGGGCGAACAAATCGTCGCGCAGGCGGCGCAATGAACCCTGCGTCACATAGATCATAATCCGGGTATACGCAAAGGTGCTCAAAACACCGATGGCGTAAAAGCCGCCGACGCGGACGATCGCGTGCAGCAGGCCGGAAAAATCCGGATTGTCGCTCCCGATTAACGGCATAATATATACGTCAATCAGCGTCTTTAAAAATAAGGTTCCCTGTACGTTCGCCAGCACGCTGATTAAAATACAAATCACGACCAGGATACAGGCTGCGCCGTAGTTTTGAAATACATAGGAAAGCAGGCGTTTTAACAGCTTTCCGGGATTTTTGATTTTATTTTTCCCCTTTGGGGAAACTTTTCTTGCATGCATTGGCCCTGGCATTACGCATCACCTCCATGTTTGTCAAAATCTCCTTCGCCGCTCATCTGCGACTCATAAACGTCCCGGTAAATTTCATTGGAAGCCATCAGCTCTTCGTGCGTCCCAAAGCCGTGTACCTTACCGTCTTCTAAAACGATAATCCGGTCCGCGCCCTGTACGCTTGAAATCCGCTGCGCGATAATAAGCTTTGTCGTATCCGGGATTTCTTCGGCAAACGCCCTACGGATTTTCGCGTCCGTCGCGGTGTCGACCGCGCTGGTGCTGTCGTCTAAAATCAAAATCTTCGGCTTCTTTAACAGGGCCCTCGCAATACACAGACGCTGCTTTTGCCCGCCGGAAACGTTCGTGCCGCCCTGTTCAATGCGCGTTTCGTATTGTTCCGGCATTTTGCTGATAAATTCATCCGCACACGCCAGTTTGCAGGCGCGGACGCATTCTTCCTCGGTGGCGTTTTTATCGCCCCAGCGCAGGTTTTCCAGAATCGTGCCGCTAAAGAGCACGTTTTTCTGCAGCACGACGGCTACTTCGTTGCGCAGCGTTTCCATGTCGTATTCCCGCACGTCCCTGCCGCCGACCTTTACGCAGCCCTCCGTCACGTCGTACAGACGGCTGATTAAGTTGACCAGGCTGGTTTTGGCGCTGCCCGTGCCGCCGATAATCCCGATGGTTTCTCCGGCGCGGATGTTTAAATTCACCTGGGAGAGCACGGGGCTTTCGTTATCCTTCTTATAAGAAAACGATACGTTTTCAAAATCAATGCTGCCGTCCGCCACCTGCATCCTGGGATCTTTGGGATTCGTCAGATCGGCCTTTTCATTTAATACCTCCGCGATACGCTCTGCGCTCGCCATGCTTAACGTAATCATAACAAAGACCATAGAAAGCATCATCAGGCTCATCAATATGTTCATACAGTAGGTTAAAAGGCTCATCAAATCTCCGGTGGAAAGCGTATTCTGCACAATCATGCGCGCGCCCAGCCAGCTGATACCGAGAATACAGCCGTATACGGTAAACTGCATCACCGGCGCGTTCCACGCCACAATGGATTCCGCCCTTAAAAACATGCGGTACAGATTGCCGCTTGCTTTATGGAAACGGCCGATTTCATAATCCTCCCGCACAAATGCCTTCACTACCCGGATCCCGGTCACGTTTTCCTGTACGCTGGCGTTTAAGTCGTCGTATTTGCGGAACAGCTCGTTAAAATATTTCATTGCCTGACGGATGATAAGCATCAGGACGCCCCCTAAAAACAGGACGGCAACCAGATAAACGGTCGCAATTTTGGCATTGATCCAAAACGCCATGCACAGCGCGCAGATTAAGCTTGCAGGCGCGCGCATACACATCCGTAAAATCATCTGGTAGGCGTTCTGCAGATTGGTCACGTCGGTCGTCATACGCGTGACAAGCCCTGCCGTACTGAATTTATCAATGTTGGAAAAGGAAAACGTCTGGATGTTTTCATACATGGCCTGGCGCAGGTTTTTGGCAAATCCGGCCGACGCCCTTGCGCCGTATTTGCCGCCCATCACCCCGGCAAACAAACCGACTGCCGCGGCAAGCGCCATAAAGACGCCCATTTTGTAAATATGCGCCATGTCGCCCGCCTGCACCCCGTCGTCTACAATGGACGCCATCATCAGCGGGATCACCATTTCCATCACCACTTCCAAGATCATAAAAAGCGGCGTGCGGATGGAATCGGCTTTAAATTCTTTGACTTGTGCACCAAGTGTTTTCAGCATATCTTTGTCATCTCCTCACTTGATTAAATTTTGTTTGATCTTGCCCAGTAAAAAGAAAAGCTGTTCTTTTTCTTCTTCTGAAAGAGGTTCTTCCAATGCCTGGTGAAACCGTTCCATTTCACTCTGGGTACGCTCCTGGAGCTTTTGGGCTTTTTCGGTCAGGATGATTTTTTTGAGCCTCCCGTCGCGGCTTACAGGCTCGCGCAGGATGTAGCCTTTCTGCTCAAGGCCCTGCAGCATGACGGTAACGGTGGAACGCCGGAGTGAAAATTCTTTTTCGATATCGCGCTGGAATACTTCGCCCTTTTGGGTATGGCACATGATATAGCCCATAATCGCGTGCTGTACCCCGGTCATGCCGTCGTACTCGGGCGCTGAAAATGTAACGTCAAGCTTCCTGCGGATCAGATGGGAGATGCTTTTGATCTCATATCCAATGTAGCGTTTCTCTTCCACTGGTGTTCCTTCTTTCGATATTTTTTGCCGGACAAGATGTTAGCTTTCTAACGTTTTATGTTAGCTTACTAACATTATACAGAAAAATTTGGCAATTGCAACCGTAAAATTTTACAAAAAGAAAATCCATTTCCTTTATTCTGTTGGTCAAAACGCAAAAGAACTGCCGCACGAAAGAACGCCCCTTCTTCCGTGCGGCAGTCCATTTTATCGGTTGCCGCATACAATCCGCATCATTTCCTGTATTCTCTGTTCATACGTATGAAGGCGGCAGGCCTTTTGATATCCGCTCTCTGCAATCTGTATCCGCTCTTCATCGTGTTCAAGATAATACCCGGCCAATTCCACCAGTTCCTCCACGCTTTCAAAACAGACCAAATCTTCTTTATGCTTAAAATAATAGGGAATCTCCGCCTGAAAATTGGTCATCAGAAAACCTTTGCAGCCCAGCACGTCCCAGATCCGAAGCGGAAGCCCGCTTTTGATATTCGGGATCGTAAGGTTCAGATTGATTTTTGACCCGTAAAATACCTTTGGCATCTCGCTCCAGTAATCCAGCGATCCGCCGTAGCGCACCCGCAGCAAATCCCTGGTATTGCTGTTGCTGTAAATCGTCACCGGATATTTTTTTGCCAGTTCAATCAGAGCGCGCCGCCTCTGCTGCTGCGCCGTTTTAAATCCCAGCACGGTTGTGGAAAATATAAGCCCCAGATCCGAAAAGGAATCCTTTGATTTTTCCAGCTTAAAATACTCCTGCAGCTGTTCCAGCACGTCCACCGTCAGCAGTTCCTCCAGGATATTGCCGCCGTTTACGCACTGCTGCGCCCAGATAGCCGCGTCGAAATATCCCTGTAAATACTGCGGCAGTTCCGGGCGGAGCATATCGTAGCTGTTGCGCTCATACAAACTCCCTACAAAGGAAATCTCATTTTGGTACGCGTTTAGATCCTCCGCGTGGTCCAGCAGGTAATCCAGGCGTTTTGTATTGACCGCAAGCGGCAGATACCAGATATGCCGGACGCCCATCCCCTGAAATTCCAGGCAGTTGGTCTTGTCGAAGGTAAAAAAATAGTTGCAGTCCTCAAACGCCTTCCGGTTATACATACTGATCAACGGGTTGTCGCAGGTCCAGACGACATACGGAATTTGAAGCTTTGCGCAGACCGTCGTCACCAGGGCAAAGTAATTGACGGAGAACACCATGCCGCACGCTTCCTGCAAAATCATGCCGGCAAGCTGTTCCTCAAATTCCCGATCCTCGTCATAGCAGTCAAGATCCTGCTCCACCGTTACATATTCATATCCCAGCTGCGTAAACGCTTCCAGGATATCGCGATAATTATAGGCTTTCCACTGATATACTAAAATACGCATTTTTTTCTCTCCTGTAAATAAATTCAGATTCATGCGATACCTGCTGTTTTTATTCGTCATAAATTGAAACAATTTCCCCGTCTAAAATCCGGTTCATATTCTTCACGGCGCAGAAATTCCCGCACATAGAGCAGGTATCCTCTTTTTCCGGGGCCGCTTCGGCTCTATAACGCCTTGCTTTTTCGGGATCTACCGCAAGGGAAAACATCTGTTCCCAGTCGAGTTTTTTGCGCGCCGCGCTCATAGCGTCGTCCCAGTCCCGCGCGCCTTTTACTCCTTTTGCAATATCCGCCGCATGCGCCGCAATCCGGGATGCAATAATACCTTCTTTTACGTCGTTTACATCCGGAAGGCGCAAATGCTCCGCCGGCGTGACATAACACAGAAAAGCCGCGCCGTTCATTGCGGCGACCGCCCCGCCGACAGCCGCTGTAATATGGTCATAGCCCGGCGCAACGTCTGTTACCAAAGGCCCTAAAACGTAAAACGGCGCGCCGTGGCAGATGGTTTCCTGAATTTTCATATTGGCGGCAACCTGATCCAGCGGCATATGCCCAGGCCCTTCAATCATGACCTGTACGTCCTTCTCCCAGGCGCGTTTTGTCAGTTCCCCTAACGTAATCAGTTCTTCTATCTGGGAGGCGTCCGTCGCGTCTTTTAAGCAGCCCGGGCGGCAGGCGTCCCCCAGGCTTAACGTAACGTCGTACTGCCTGCAGATTTCTAAAATTTGATCAAACTGCGCATAAAACGGATTTTCCTCTCCCGTCATTTCCATCCAGGCAAACATAATAGAACCGCCTCTTGAAACAATATTCGTCAGGCGCTTATTGCGTTTGAATTTCCGCGCCGTTTCTTGATTGATGCCGCAGTGTACCGTGATAAAATCCACGCCGTCCTCCGCATGCATCCGCACGATATCAATCCATTCCTTGGAAGAGATTTTCTTTAATGGCTTGTGGTAATACACAACCGCGTCATAAATCGGCACGGTGCCAATCATTGCTGGGCATTCGCTGCAGAGTTTCCTGCGGAATTTCCGCGTATCGCCGTAAGAACTTAAATCCATAATCGCTTCCGCGCCAAGATTTACCGCCGCATGCACCTTTTCCATTTCCACGTCCAAATCTTTGCAGTCCCGCGAAACGCCAAGGTTCACATTGATCTTGGTTTTTAACATGGAACCGATTCCGTTCGGGCGGATGCCTGTGTGGCTTTTATTACAGGGAATAATTGCTTTTCCTTCTGCAACCAGGCGGCAAAGTTCCCCGATATCCATGTTTTCTTTTTTCGCGACCTCTTTCATTTCTTCGGTATAAATCTGTTTGCGCGCCGCATCCATCTGTGTTGTATAGTCCATATTGTTTCATCCTTTCCGGCTGATTCAAAGAACAAAGACAGGATACATCACGGGGATATATCCTGTCTGCTGCATAATCGTTATTCGTTCCGATATCTTATCTTCCTACGACGGCATTACCCGTATCAGGTTCATGGTTCGAAATGTAACCGCATTTCCTCTCAGCCTATCAATATAAGCTCCCCAGTTCTCTATGCTGTTGTATGTTTATCCGGCTCTGTTTTTCAAGAGCCTTTTCGATCATACTCCCAGTATAGCCGATTCTGTCGCAGGTGTAAAGCCTTTCTTGCCGCCCTTCTTTTGCTGCGCCGGTATCATATTATTTTACAGTTACGGTTTTCTTTTGTCCCTTGCCCTGAAACGCCTTCGTATAGATGCCTTTCATTCCTTTCGGCGCTTTTATAACCGCCTTTGCGGAAATATTTTTCAGTGCGGATGCCCCGACTTTTTTCAGGTTCCGGCCTTTGAGCACGATGTTTTTCAGATTCTTATCGCCATAGAACGCCCGTTTCCCAATGGAAACCACATTCCTGCCGACCGTAGCCTTCTTTAGCTTTGTCATTCCTTTAAAGGCGCTGTCCGCAACAGCCGTTACTTTTAAGGTGACGCCTTTTATCTTTACAGCAGGAGCAACCGCGACCTTCTGTAAGTTCTTTGATTTTACGCCGTATGCTTCCGCAGTCTTTTTGGCTGCGCTTATAACGCGGTATTTTACATTGCCTGTGGTAATGGTATCGCCTGCCTTAAGCCCTTCGTCTTTGGCTTCTGCCTTTGCATTTACGGCGCCCTGGAGTTTTAACAGTTCTTCCTGGATTTTCCTGATTGCCGCCTGCGCTTCTTCTTTTTCCTGTTTCATCTTGAGAAGCTCTGCTTCGAGTTTTGCTACGCGTTCCGCTTCCGCTTTGGTTTCCGCAAGTTCTTTCGCCTGGCCTTCAAGCCGTTTTATTTCTGCTTCTAAGGAAGCGATTTTGTTCACCTGCTCGGTAAGCGAGGCAATCTGCTCTTCCAATGTCCCGATTTTTGCAACTTCCCTTTGCAGTTCCGAGATCTTTTCCGCCTGTTCTTTCAGCAGGTTTATCTGTGTCTGCAGGCCGCTTATTTTTTCCACTTCGGTCTTTAGCGCCTCAACCTGCTCTGCCTGGCCCTTTAACGTATTGACGTCGGTCTTAAGCGTATCGATATCCGTCGCCAAATCGTCCGGTATCTGGCCAGCCTGATCTATCAAATCTTTCAGATCGCTTTCCAGCTTTCCAATTCTGCCGTCAAATCCGTCGATGCCTTCCGGAAGCGCGTCCACTTCGCCCTGCAGTGCGGCCATTTGCTCTTCAAGCCCTGCAATGGCGCTTAATTTTTCTTCCAAATCCAGCCCCGCGACAGCGTCGGCCTGTTCGCGCAGATCCTGAATCTGGCCTTTGAGCGTTTCAATTTCCGCCACTTTATCCTCAAGCGTTTCCATTTTGGAAATCTCATCCTGTAATTTTGCAATCTCGCCATTCAGCCGTTCAATTTCATCTGTATTGGCCTGTACGTCTTCGAGTTTTGCAGCTTCTTCCTGAAGCAACTTAATCTGGGCTTCCAGTTCGGTAATCTTTTCCGCTTTGTCTTCAAGAATATCAATCCTGGATATCTCGCCCTGCAGCTTTGCAATTTCACTTTCCAGTTCCGATAACTGATTTACCCTGTCTTCCAAGCCTTCAATTTTTTCAGCTTCTTTCTGCAGTTTTACAATCTGCGCCTGCAATTCGGCCAGCTGATCCGGAGCGTCTTTTAACCGTTCCATCTCGGCCTGTAATTCTGCAATCCTTTGCCTTAAAATTTCATCCGAATCCGTCGAATCTGAAACGGTAATACGTATACTTGCCGTAATCTCCGGATTTTCAGATAATACTGCCGTAATCTGGGCGCTTCCTTTTGCTACTGCCGTAATCGTCCCTTTTTGATCCACACGCGCCACGGATTCATCGGAAGAAGACCAGCTTGCCGCAGTGTTCACCGTGCCTGACGGCGTAACGGATACAACTGCCTTCACCGTTTCATTTGGAAGCAGTTCTGTTTTTGCCGCAGACAGCTGCATGCTTCCAACCCATTTTACAGACAATGCGGCGACTGCTTCCCCTGCCATATGGGTATCTGTTTCGGATGTCGCCAGTTTGATCCGGATGCTGCCGAACCTGGAAACCGTAAGCGTTTTGCCGTCGGTTTTGTCCACGCGGCCTTTTCCTGTCCCGCCGCTTACCACACTGTAAACCTGATTCTTGCCCGCATTGGTATCTACGTCAAACAGCCCCAGCCTGCTAAGGTCAATCTGATTTCCTGAAATTTCCACCGTTTCTGTCTGTTTCGGCGTAATCGTAACAGGCACTTTATATATAGCGTAAAGCGTCAAATCCGCTGCCGGCATAGTAACGGTATCGCCTGCGCGGTAGCTTATGCCCGTACCGTCGGCTTTCGTATTCCATTCTGCAAACAGCCTGCCGTCCGGCCCTGCGATACCGGTTCCCTTTGCTGCCGTAAATGTCTGCGACGCATCCAAAGTGGACTGGATCGGAGCCGTTCCCGTTCCGCCGTTTAAGTCATAGGTTACCATATAATCCGGATCTTTTTCCACTTCTACGAAAAGCATCGGGGCATTGGCCGCATTTGAGCCGATCCCGCCTTCTTTTGACGTCAGCCTGAAATCTCTGGCATTGGTATTTACCGTTACGGCAAATGTAATCTGTTCTTCGCCTTCCGAAAGAGCCTCATAAAAATCGGTTACATCCAGTTCCAGTGTTTTGCTGCCGTTTTGCGTCGCCGTAAACGCTTCGGACTCTACAATCGTATCCGGATCGGTAAGCGCCGGCCTGGTAACCCAAGTTACTTTGCTCTCATCCCAGTCGGAGGACGCCGTTGTTGCCAGAAGCTTCACATTATCTGTTGTGCCCCCGCCGTTCTGGTTGCCTTCATAGTGAAGCGCCAGTTTTACGGATTGAACGGCCTGATCCTGAAATTCACTTACGTCAAAACGGATGAACGACGCCTTCATATCCGTACCGTCCGTGGTGCTTTCGCTTGTAAATTTCTCGCCAAACATTCCATATTCTGCGGTATTGCTGTGCTGGCGCAGCAAAAGTGAAGCATCGGCGCCATAATTTGTAACTTTCTCTTTCTGCCAGGTCTTTCCGGAAGCGTCTGCATTGGCCCTGACAACGATTCTTGGATCTTTGTTCCAAATTGCATAAAATACGGTGTCTTCTTCAAACTTCATTTCCTCTACCTGCATGGCTTCTTTGTCCGAGCGGTCTGTCGTCCAGCCGCCGAAGAGGTAGCCTTCCCTGGATGGGGACGCGGGAGTCAAAACAGACCCTCCTTTCCGGATAAAGTTCGAAACCGCCTGCACGCTGCCGTTGATATTGCCTCCATAAAGGTCAAAGGAAACGGTTACGCCCCTGGTTACATTTACAACGTAGCGATTGGTTACGCTGCCGTTTGTCACCGTATAAGTTACCGGTTCCGTAAAATCCTGCGGCCCTTCGGGACTTATGGACGCTCCGGGCGTTACGGTAATTTCCGGCGTAACCGCCGTAATATCCATAGAAGCCGGAACCGGCAGGGATACGGTTTTGGTATCCTGATCAATTACGCCCGTATGGCCGCCAAGCGCAAAGCCTGCCAGAACGGCGTCTGCAGCCTGGCTTTCGTCTCCGCCCTTTAATATGATCTGCGTCATATTAAACCGCCACGTTTCACTGCCCGGGTAATTGACCCGCAGATAATTTGTGCCTTCCGGAAATACGGCGTCCTCATTTGAGGTATAATCTCTCTGCGCCCAGATTCCGTCTTTTGTTCCGGTACCTGGTAAAATATCCCCTTTTGTAAATCCGGTAAACGCAGTCCAGTTTTCCCCGTCGGCGGATGTTTCAAATGTAAAGCTGTTATTATTGGATATATCATTGCTGCCATTATCGCTCGTATACGCAACGTTGCGCACCTGGAAAAACTTCAGATCCGGCGCCGCGAATACGACATTCTTGCCGCCGCCGTTTGGTTCCGGATAAATTCCGTAACGGAACCCGTAATTGCCCACGTTCTCTACAAGCATTCCGGCGCTTCCGGAGTAAATCAGCTTCGGCGTAAGCTTCATCGCGCTAAACTGCACCTTTTTGCCGCTGCCGACATTCGGATAATCAAACGTTTCCGTAACGCTCCAGGAACCTATTTTTTCTGCAAACCCTTCTGCTTTTGCCGCTTCTTTATAATCGGTCATATACTGAAACGCAACCAGGTTATCCGCAGCGCCTTCTAACCTGCCGTATACCGTCTGTACGGAGCCTGCCGTAAACATTGCGTCCGAAACCGGGGTAAGCCATTTCACGCGGAACGTTACCGGTTCGTCCACCCCGTCAACCGACGCCTGTACCGTTTGCGGCAGCGACGGGCTTTCGCCTGCGTTTGCCGTGTACAGCTGCGGCGTAATAATTTCATTTACCGCAATATTTGCCGAAAGGAACCTTGCGTCCACCCAGTCGGCCAGGTCGTCTTCCGCGTTCTGCGATCTGGATTCGGTTACCAGGCGGACAGTGGATTTCCCTGTCACGTCGATGTCTACGAGTTTTGCTTCGTTTGCCCGGTCCATGTCTCCGCTCGAGAAGACGGGCTCTGTTTCGTCATCCAGAAATACTTTAAACGCAACTGCTCCCGGAGCGGCCACACCGCCTTTTACAAGGCTTAAGTTGACCAAAGAACGGAACCGTTCATAGCCTTTGCCCGCAATATCAATTACGATTTCGGCCGGGGCCTGCGTCCCGAAGCCTTTTTCATAAACTTCCCCGGGACCGCCCTGCATCCCTCTTGCCTGCAGGCTTTCTCCGTTTGCCATAGTATCCTTAAATACATTATCCTGCGCCTGCGTCTCATAGTTTTGATCGCTTGCATATACCACCGTGCTGACATTCAGCCAGGCAACGGCTTTCGTTTCGGAACTTAATACCGTACCGGTTATCTTTTTCATTCCCGCAGACGCTACGTCCTCTTCTGAAAGAGCCCATTTTACGCCGATGGGTTCTTCCGATCCGTCCGTAAACGTTACGTTTACCGTAGACGGCATAGTCGGCATAACGCCGCGTTCCGTGCTGAGAGAAATTTCTTCAATAGACGAAATTTCTTTTACCAGGACTTCCGCGGTAACCGTTTTGTCCGGGCCGATTTTTCCGTTCACATCAAAAATACCCTCTTTGGCGTACTCAGACGGATCCACCCCGTCCCAAGCCACCTGTGCCGAACCGGTTTCCCCATCCGTATAATGAAGCGTTACAAAATTCGGAAGAGGAGGCTCTATCCCTGCGACCGTAGTTACTTCTACTTCCTCAATCGTATCAATCCCTTTGACATGGACAATCGTTTCCACACGTTCGTCAATCTCATCCGACACCGCATATACTTTATAATTCCCCGGCCTGTTCAGGTTCAGGGCGTCCAAATCCCAGGAATCAATCTGATATTCCTGGATCAATCCGTCGTCATAAACGGCTCCGACTGTTTCCGGCAGCATTGGCGTAACGCCGACCCCGGTCGTCACTTCCGGCAGGTCGTAAGAAAGAACTGTCGTTCCGTCCCCCACGGTATCTACCGCGCCGGCCGAAAGCGTATTGGACGCCGCCTGTCCGCCTGCCGTTTCCACCTTTGCTTTTACGATTATTTCGCCCGATCTTGCCGCAACGTTTGCGGACGCTTTGATAATCGCAAGCGCTTTTCCGTTAAATGCTTTTCTGCTGTTGCTGGTATTGCTGTTATTGTGGTTATTGGTACCGCGGAACGGTTCCCTGTCTCTTGGATCCCCGTTGTCAAGGGCTATAATTTCTCCGCCTTCCACTTCAAACGTAATCCGGTTGTCTGCGTCCGGGACCATAATTCCCGCGCTGTCAACGACTGTAGCTTCTACATAAAGCAGATCGCTTCCGTCGTTTTTAATAAATGCCTTTTCGCCGGAAAGCACGACAGATTCCGCTTTCCCCGCGGTGTACACGACATCTTCCGCAATCACTTCGCCCGCCGCATTTTTCGCAACGGCCTTTAATTCGCCTGCCTGGTACTCCTGATAGCCGTAATCTAAGTATACCGGCTTGGCCGTATCCCTGTCATATTCTTTTACGCCAATGGATTTTCCGTTGATAAATACTTCTACGCTTGCCGCATTGGTATAAACCATAACCGGCACCTGCGTGCCCATATCCCAGTTCCAGTTCTGCGGCAGCAGATGTACGGTCGGGATATCCGTCCATGCGGAACGGTACATATAAAACGCGTCTTTTTCGAAGCCCGCCGTATCGATAATCCCAAAGTAAGAACTTCTTGAAGGGCTGCTGTGCGGCGTCGGCTCGCCTAAGTAATCGTGCCCGGTCCAGACCATTTCGCCAAACATGTACGGAACCATATCGTCCCTGTGCTCACGGATGGAAATGCTTGCCGTCGTAAAGTTCTTATTGTACGGCCACTCGGACGCATAACCGCTTCCGTGCGCCCAACGGCCGCCCTCTTCACTGGCGCCCCGGTAATCTTCAATATTGTAAACGCCCCTGGTGTAAAATGCGGATGCGTTTTCCGTGCCGACTACGCACGCATTTGGATACCGCTCCTTGTGCGCGGGGTACTGATTGTTTGCCCTTGAATAGTTGTGGCCGCCGATATCCGCCATCACCATATTGTCGATAAACCCGTATTTGCGGGTTACCTTGTTGCTGCCGGTATCCCAGGTCGGAGGAGCCGCTGAAATCGGCCTGCCGTAACGCGCGCCGTATTCGGCTCCGCCCTCAACCGTATTTCCGCCGCCCCTGACGTTATAATCCGTCTTATAGCCGTTTTCCTCTCCCGGCAGGGCCGCATAATTTTCGGCCGGTTCCGGACGGACGGTCCGTTTGGTTTCCTTATTGATAATATTGGTATATGGAATATTATCCAGAGAGTCAATTTCTTTGATTGCCGCGGATAACAGCCACTGCGTATCTATCCCGTGCCCGTCGGACGAATCGTAAATTTCATTTCCGGTACTCCACAGGAAAATGGACGGGGAGTTTTTGTCCCGGTCTACCATTGCCTGGATATCACGCACGCAGTTCGGCTTTAAGTCCGGATTGACCCAGCGGATATAGGTATCCGGGCCGTCTGCGCCGGAATATTCAAATACGGTCGTCGTACCGTCTTCGGCTTTGTTAAAATAGTTGTGGTAATCGTCGCTGTTTTTGGCTTTGATCCACTGATCGAAGCCCTCTTCAAATATCAGCATCCCCAATCTGTCCGCCGCTTCGATATACTCGGGCGATACCGGGTCATGCGCGCAGCGCACCACGTTTACGCCCATGGATTTCAGCTTGCGGATCCGCCTGTCAATCGCCGCCTGGTACGTTTCCATTCCGAGCGCGCCCAGATCACGGTGTTCGCACATACCGTTAATCCTTGTGTATTCTCCATTGATAAACAGGCCTCCAAGCGTGTTGTCTTCACTGTACGCTTCATCAAACGTACCCGGTTTTAAATAAAGGTAACGGATACCAAAACGCGTATCCAGCGTATCTATCACCTTGCTGCCCTGTATAATTTCAGTCTTTACCCAGTAGAGGTTCGGGTCGTCCACACTCCAGAGATCCGGCTTTACAATGTCAATCAGCTGATCCACCTTTACCGTTTTCCCTGCGGGAACCTGTATATTGTCCTGGCGTTTTTTGGCAACCTCCGGATTTTCCTTACTGTAAATTACGGAATTTACCGATACGACGGAATCATCCGCCGTTTTGTTTTCAATGCTGGTGCGTACGTTGACGGTCGATTTTTCTTTTAACGCCGCCATATCCGGTTCCGTATGGAAATCCGGCTGTATGTATTTCCCGTCCTCTTCCACAACGGCCGCCACATGTACGCCATTGACCGGGACATGGATTTTTTCTGTTGCAATCAGGTAAACGCTGCCGTAAATGCCGGCGCCGGAATACCAGCGCGCGCTTTCCCTGCTGGAATAAGCCTTGACCGAAATGACGTTTTTTGTTCCGTCAAAATTGAGGTACGGCGTAATGTCATATTCAAACGTTACATATCCCAAAAACTGTTTGCCCAGGTTATGTCCGTTGATCCAGACTTCGCTGACCATCTGCACGGCGTCAAACTGAAGCACAATGTTTTTGCCCTTCATATCGTCCGAAAGCGCAAACGATTTGCGGTACCATCCCGTACCCCCTGCAAGCGACCCCTGCGCAGGCCTTGCCTCACTGTCCGTAAACGGCTGGTAAATGCTCCAGTCATGCGGAAGCTGCACGGTATTCCATTCGCCGCTTTCGGTATAATCCGGCCGGCTTGCCGTCTCGTCTAAGCTGTTATTGATTTCCCTGGCTTTATCGAGCAGGCAGAACCTCCAGTCTTCGTTAATTTTGATTTTCCGCTCACTTGCCTCTATGCGCCGGGTTAACGTGTCCGCAGGCGCGGCATTTGCCGTCACTGCGCCGCCCAATAAGCCCGTCGGCAATAAAGCCGCCGCCATCGCAAGCGAAAGAACCAATGACAAAACTCTTTTAAAAATCCTTTCTTTGTTCATCACTCTTTCTCCTTTCTTTTTTGCCTGTTTTGCCTCTTTTCCCTGCCGTTTTTTTGTTACAGATGTACAGGATAACAGAGCAAAACACCGCTTTGAAATCAGTATAAAAAAAATTCCCATAAAAATATATGGAAATTTTTTTGTATTTTGGTACTTTTTTTGGTTTTGTCCTTATCAGTCTTTTTCTTTCAGCCAGTATTCCATCTGCTCCATCAGCTTAGGGATATCGAGCGGCTTTGCCAGGTACCCGTTCATCCCGGCTTCCCGCCCCGCCGCAATATCCACCGCGGAAGCGTTCGCCGAAACCGCAATAATTGGAATCGTCACCGCGTCCGCCCGCGGGAATTTCCGGATAGCGCGCGTCGCCTCAAGCCCGTTCATAACCGGCATCTGGATATCCATTAAAATCATGTCAAAATACCCCTCCGGCATTTCCGCAAAGCGCTTTAGCCCTTCGTGGCCGTCCTCGGCATACTCGACCATAGCCCCCGTTTCCCCGATGAGCTCTATGGCGATTTCCCGGTTGATTTCATTGTCCTCCACCAGCAAAATCCGGCTTCCCTGGAAGGAAAAATCCGGGCCCTTAGAACATGCCAGGCCGGACGGGCCGTCCGCATGCTCCGCCGGGTTCTGAAGCCTTAGTATCACAGATACCGTAAACTTAGACCCCTCCCCCGGCGTACTCTCCACGCTGATTGCCCCGCCCATCATGCGCGCAATATTCTGCGCAATGGAAAGCCCTAATCCCACGCCGTCCGCATAGCCGCTTTCCGGGTTTTCCATATGGCTGAACGGCTCAAATATATGCCGGATAAATTCCTTTTCCATCCCAATCCCGTTGTCGCAGAATACAAAATCATATGAACTGCATCCGTGTTCCCTGGATTCGTGCTCCTCAGACATCACTTCAACCGTACCGCCGGGCGGCGTATATTTGATAGAATTTTCAAGGATATTTAAAAATACTTTTAACAGTTTTTTGCGATCCCCTAATATATGATCATGCTGCACCTGCATCGGATGCACCTTAAGATTTAGGCCTTTTCCCTGGATAGCCGGAAGAATCTTGGAAACGGCTTCCTGCATCAGTTCCGCCAGACTGAACGCTTCCGCTTTTAAATCAAAGCTTCCTGATTTTATCTGGCTGATATCCATAATTTCATTTAAAACAAAAAGCAGCTTCCGGCTGGAAACATATGCTTTTTCCAGGCAGTCTTTTACTTTCTGCTGATCCTCCACGTTATCCGCGGCAATTTTAATCATACCCATAATGCCGTTCATGGGAGTACGGATATTGTGGCTCATACTAAACAGAAATTCCTGTTTGGATGCATTGGCAAGATCCGCCGCTTCACAAGCCGCCTGCAAAGCCTGGTGTTCACGCATTTCCTTGCGTTTGCTGTCCGTTACGTCCTGGGCGGCATAGACAATCGATCTGGCCCTGCCTTTTTCATCCGACTGCGCCATAACGGCTGTGCTCCGGATCCAGCCGTATTCTTCCGGTTTTGTATCGGGATGTTCCGGCATCTTACGGTATGCCAGCGTAACGTACGGATTTTTGGGGCTTAATGTATTGCGCAGGTTCTGGCGGCTTAATACGTGCAGGTATTCTTCCCGGTCATCAGGGTGGACAAAATGCTCGGCGTACGTCTTTAGCCCCACCGCATAATCCATTTCATCGCCCAAAACCTTCCCAACCTCTTCGATCTGCGTTACGCTGCGGAATATTTCTTCTTCCAGATCCGCATAATACGTCGTAAAAAACATGCCGCTTAAGGTACGGATGATATCGTCTTGTTCCTGTTCCCCTTTCAGCCGGAGTTCCTCTTCGAGTTTTTCCCTGGTAATGTCCCTTCCCAAAATATTGATGGATACCCGGCTTCCCTGGCGGGCGTAGATGATGTGCTGCTCTAACCACTGCAAGGATTTCCCGGCAATCCGGTACTGGCAGGTTTCTTCGTAATAATCCCGTACGTTCGCCGCTTTCTGGTAAAGATGCTCCGGGCTCATAACCCTGCGGAATATATGGGCGTCTTCCGGGCTAACCACGGTTTCTAACGCCCGCTGGAAAAATTGGTGGTAGTTTCCGGTAAAAACTTTTTTGATCTCGCTTTCTTCATTGATCCAAATCCGTTCGCACTGGCCGTTTTCTAAATAAACCGTCGTCATAACGCTGTAGCGCGATTTTAAAATCGCCGCAAGCTGCATATCGCGCAGGTTTAAAGTATGCTCCTGACGCACGCGCCGGTCAACATTCTGCAGCGCTAAAATCGTATAGTTTTTTATGCCCTGCCGCTGCCCGAAATAGGCAATCACAGCCATATAGCGGTATTCGTGATCCTCTTCCCCGCGCCACTGGCAGAGCATATCTTTTTTGGGGATGTCGGCGTCTTTTATTTTTAACAGGCCTTTTAACGAAAAAGTCTCAAATACTTTGTCACGGTCTACGGGATGGATCTGTTTTAACAGGCGGGACTGCATAATTTCATCCCATTGGATTGTCCAGGATTTCCAGCCGGTATGCGTGTGCCCGTTCTCCCGTACCAGACTGGCCTCCCCGGTATCGAGATCGATGCCGTAAATGCCGTAATTTTGTTCTCCCAACGTCCGGATGACTTCCTGGATCCGCATACTGGCATCGTCCATTTCCAAGCTCTCCTGTAAAATGTCATGGATATCTTTTACATACAGGAGTATGTATGCGTCCTCCTCGCAGGAACTCTGATCCGCAACGACCTCCATCAGATTCCAGCGGTAATCCTCGCCCAACCGCCTGCGGTAACAGCAAGTCAGCACATCCTGCCCGTTTTCCAGGGCCATTTTCAGATGGTCGGGACGGGTGAACGAAATAAAATTATGCATATCGTCCGGATGGATGCCCCCGTTGTAAATAAACTGCCCGAGCCAGCTTGAAAACACGTCCGTGCCATACCCAAACTCCCGGTCCTGCGTCCTGATTTTCACCACCTCATACGTATCTTGCGTAAGGTTGACGCGCAGTATTTTATGGTATGCCTGGTTGATCGCCTGTACATGGGGCGCTACGGTTATAATAAACGCCGGTGTCTCCTTTTCCCATTTCGTCCGGACCGCCGTGATATTTACGATCTCGCCAAAAGGATTATGGTAGCTTATCGTTTCGTTTTCCTGTTTGTCCCCGATGGTAAGGATAGGGCAGTTCGCGCAGGAATAGTCAATCAGATCGCTGCATACGGTTCCAGTGCGGATTTGGGGCAGTACCTCTTTTACCCGTCTGTTGTAGTATAAAATTTCATGGTTATCTTCCCGAATAATGAATACTCCGGTGGTTGGTACTGCGTTTAGTATTTTTTCATAATCTTTGATGTCCATAGTTCCACCTTTCTTTATCCGAAACATATATATGGAATCCGGGCTTTGCCATTGGATTTTCTTTTTTCTTATTGTACTAAATTGACGGACGGCAATCAAGAGGATCCGCTGAAAATCCGCAATCTGTTTTGTACTTGACACAAAAGATTCAAAGTGATATCATAATTATATCAAAAAGAGAAAGGAACGATTCATATGAAAGAAAACACAAAAGAAACCTCCCCGCCATTCGGCAGCCCAAATGAAATCATCCTCAAAAACAAAAAGAACGGCATGCCTGTCCTGCTGCTTTCGCTGCTGATATACGCCGCGGTCATTCCCGGCATCATCTTCGGCGTCATACGGATGGAACAAGGCAAATCACCCGTCCTTTTTATCGTAAGCCTTGTCATAGCCCTCACCGCCTGGCTTTTGTGGTGCGGCTTAATTATCATCCGCCCGCAGGAAGCCATTGTGCTGACCCTGTTCGGCAAATACATCGGCACGTTAAAAGAACCGGGCTACTACTTTGTAAACCCGTTCTGCAGCGCACTAAACCCCGCCGCCAGGACACAGCTTAACCAAAGCGGCGACGTAAAGACCAAAAATACCGTAAACCAGGCCGAAGCCGTTACCAAAAAGATTTCGCTGAAAATTATGACGCTCAACAATAACCGCCAGAAGATCAACGACTGCCTCGGCAACCCGGTTGAAATCGGCATCGCCGTAACCTGGCGTATCGTAAACACCGCCAAAGCCGTGTTTAACGTCGACAATTACAAAGAATACCTCTCCTTACAGTGCGACAGCGCGCTGCGCAATATCGTACGCCTTTATCCGTACGACGTCGCGCCAAATGTAGACACAACCGGGGACGGCATTGCGGACGACGGAAGCCTGCGCGGTTCAAGCGAAATCGTAGCCGCGCGGATCAAAGATGAAATCCAGGAAAAAGTCAATGAAGCAGGTATTCAAATCGTCGACGCACGGATTACATACCTGGCATACGCGCCGGAAATTGCAGCCGTTATGCTCCAAAGACAGCAGGCTTCCGCAATTATAGACGCACGGAAAATGATTGTGGACGGAGCGGTCGGCATGGTCGAAATGGCGCTGGAACGCTTATCGGAAAAGGGTACGGTAGAGTTGGATGAGGAACGCAAAGCGGCAATGGTATCCAACCTCTTAGTCGTTCTTTGCGGCAACCACGACGCGCAGCCCGTCGTCAATTCCGGAAGCTTATACTAATGGCGGACAATAAGAAAAAACAGATTCCGCTCAGGCTTTCCCCAAAACTTTATGACGCCATTGCAGCCTGGGCGGAAGACGATTTCCGATCGGTAAACGGACAGATCGAATACCTTCTGACGGAATGCGTCCGGCAGCGGAAAAAGAACGGGAAATATGTTTCGGATGAAATCGACGTCCCCATTGAACTGGACATCTGAAATTTTACCCTGTAAAACATTTACGTTTCTACCGCCCGCGCTTATCATAAAAATCATATGGGCAAGGAGCCAGAAGGCAGGTAAGCATATGACAGAAAAGGAAATGATTAAAGTATCCGCAGAAGAATTTACCAGAGTCCAAAGATATATGCCGGCAGCAGACAAAGAATCAGAAATATACAAGATGATAAAAGGTAGAGATATCGAACTGAAAGTAATACTGACATCATCCGGCGTAAATATCTCGGAATTAGACGTCATCAAGGAATAACCACACGGCAAATACGGGCTGCCAGAAAGAATCTTTCAAACACGCTCTAGATCCGAACAGGAATTGAAGTCTGGATGCAGTACTAGCGCTACAGCGAACCATGTTGGCAAAGTTCCGTCAGCCAGAGGACAGGGGATGCGGCGTTCGCTGTGTGA
>OFFP01000664.1_pt1 | contig 27295 bp, 27 predicted proteins | sample 1521431 | NCBI WGS metagenome assembly OFFP01 (sample SAMEA3504104, study PRJEB24116) | mouse gut metagenome | biome: mouse gut; feature: mouse-associated habitat; material: faeces | place: Denmark | collected 2011
CCCCAAAGTATATACATATATTCAAAGATGTTAGCTGCCTGCCTTCTGCGTTTGCAGGGGAGACAAGACAAAATGCTTATATATTTTCCGCAATATGCCTTGCCACATATACTCCGCTTGCAGAAGCATGGGAGAGAGAATGAGTGACCCCGCTTCCGTCTCCTATGATATAAAGCCCTTGGTACTTGCTTTGCAGATTTTGGTCAAGTTCTACTTCCATGTTATAGAATTTTACCTCCACGCCGTAGAGCAGGGTATCGTCGTTGGCGGTTCCCGGCGCTATTTTATCCAGTGCGTAGATCATCTCCATGATACCGTCCAGAATCCGTTTCGGAAGTACCAGACTCAAGTCGCCGGGCGTGGCGGCAAGGGTAGGGGTAACTAATCCTTCCCGAATCCTTCCGGCAGTACTGCGCCTTCCCCTGACCAGATCTCCGAACCGCTGTACGATAACGCCGCCGCCAAGCATGTTGGACAGCCTTGCGATGCTTTCCCCGTATCCGTTGCTGTCTTTGAATGGCTCGGAGAAATGTTTTGCGACCAGCAGTGCGAAATTGGTGTTTTCTGTCTGGTGTTCCGTATCCTCGTAGCTGTGGCCGTTTACCGTGACGATACCGTTGGTGTTCTCATTTACCACGATACCATATGGGTTCATGCAGAATGTCCGGACGTTGTCCTCGAATTTTTCCGTGCGGTAGACAATCTTGCTCTCATACAGCTCGTCCGTCAGATGGGAGAAGATGACGGCAGGAAGTTCTACCCGGACGCCGATGTCCACCCGGTTAGATTTGGTAGGAATGTCTAGTTCCCGGCAGATATTCTCCATCCATTTGCTTCCGCTCCTGCCCACAGAGACGATACATTTTTTGCAGTCAGCAGATTGCCCGTTGTAATGGACGCGGTAGCCGTCTTCCGTGCGTTCCAGGCTGTCTACGGGAGTGTTAAAATGAAATTCTACCTTGTCTTTCAGTTCGTCGTATAATTGTTCCAGAACCACATAATTAATATCCGTTCCCAGATGGCGGACGGACGCGTCCAGAAGTTTCAGCTTATTCTGGAGGCAGACTTTCTTAAACTGGGTCCCTGCCGTGGAGTACATCCTTGTCTTTTCTCCTCCGTGGCTGGTATTGATGTCGTCTACGTAGCGCATCAGTTCAAGAGCCTGTTCTTTTCCGATATATTCATAGAGGGTTCCGCCGAAATCATTGGTGATATTATACTTCCCATCCGAAAATGCACCGGCACCGCCGAAGCCGTTCATGATTGCACAGGTTTTACATTTGATGCAGGACTTTACCTTTTTACCGTCAATAGGGCAATGCCTGTCTTTGAGCGGGACGCCAGCCTCGAAAACTGCGATTTTGAGCCGGTTGTCCATCTGCGCCAGTTCGTATGCCGAGAAGATTCCGCCAGGGCCTGCTCCGACAATAATTACGTCATAATTCATGATAGATTCCTCCTTTGCTCATAAGAGCGCCTTTTGCGTGCGCACCCGGCAAGATAGAATCCGAGTGTACATGTCCATTATAATCGCATTTTAAAATAGATGTCAATTATATTCTGGGGGCGTCCCCTTAGCCTGTCCCTGAGAGAGGGTGTTGCCGTCTGTAAAGCAGGAATAACGAAAGTGTCAGTACCAGGCACATGCCTTCCGCCAGCGCAGACGCCCACCAGATTCCATTTCCGCCGAAGAATGCCGTCAGAACCCGGAGACTGAAAGCGACAAATACGAATCCCCTTCCAAGAGAGATTGCCATAGCGGATTTCGGATATTCAATCGCTGTAAAGAATCCGCCGATGATGATGTTAATCCCGTAGAGCAGGAAGGAGTAAGCGAATGTGTGGAAGACACTTACAGATGCGCTTCGTAGGTCTGAAAGCTCCGGGGATATGAACAGGCTGACCAGAGGCTCTGCGATGATTCTGGATATGGCAAAAGCGGCCACCGAGAATATACCGCCGAAGCCGAGCGCATATTTCAGGAGCAGATGATACTGACCGGGAAGCCGTCTGCCGTAATAATAGCTGACCAATGGCTGGATTCCCTGTGCAATGCCCGCCATGGACATGACGATAATGGTGCTGACATAGGTGACAATCGTATAACTGACGATAAATTCTTCATTCAGGTATGCCAGAATCGCGTGGTTGAACAGGAAGATTACGATTCCGGCAGAGAATTCTGTGATTCCAGAAGACAGCCCGATTTTCATGGTGCGCCATGTCAAGGACAGGGACGGGGTGAACCGTACTATCTTCATATGTGTCTTTTTACTGCAAAAATGTGTCAGATACAATAGGACTACGATTAGCTGTGACAGCCCTGTAGCGAATGCGGCGCCCCAGACTCCTTTGTGGAGGAGGATTACGAAAATATAATCCAGGATACAGTTCAATACAGCTCCGGTTGTGACAATGATGGTTGCTTTCATAGGATAACCGTCTGTCTTAATCAGTACCTCCAGAGAGTAGGAGCAGATGAAGAAGACGCTGAAACAGGCAATGGTTGTGATGTAGGTCCTTACATATCCGGCGGTAAGCTCTGTTGCGCCAAGGAAAGCGGCAATTTCTTCAGATTTCCAGAGAACGGTTGCTGTGAGCAGTACGGATACGAGGATTGTGGTGAGCACATTCTGGGTGAATACCTCATTTGCCTTCTGGTCTTGCTTTTCGCCTAATAGGATTGCAATGACGGTAGAAGAGCCGACGGCAAACATAAGCGCTACGGAGAAAAGCAGTGTTACGAAAGGCATGGCGATATTGACGCCGGAGAGCGCAAGCTCTGACACGCCTCTTGCAACAAACAAACCGTCAATCATCGTATAGAGAGCATAGACCCATTGTGCAATCAGCGATGGGATAATAAAACGGAAGAAATCTTGTTTTAAGGACTTGCCTTCTAGTTTCATATGTAAAGCCTCCTGTATTTGAAATAGGTGTCATGTTGTGACTCGTAAATATTTTAAACCTTAGTATTATACGAAGGTCAAGAGGAAAAAGATAATAAAAGATGGAAGAAACGTCAAAGAAAAATACGTTTCTTCCATCAATATGATTCCAATAAAGCTTTCTTATTTCATAGAACCGCCGCTCAAAATCGATTTCACATGCTCAATCTCCTGCTGGGATGCCTTTGCCGCCGGAACATAGTAGCTCTTCTCCCGAGCAACCTGATAAAGTTTCTCCTGTGACATCTCACATTCATTGCGCATCTGCTTTAAGCACTGCTTCAACTCTTTATTCTCCGTCTGGGGAATCATCTCGCCAAAACGGGTCAGTTCGCCATTGACGCCAGTGAGTGCGTCGCTTACCATTGTCTTCTCATCTAACATGTCTGCTGTCCTCCTATAAGAATTTCATTAAATCCTGCTTGTTCTTCATTGCAGAATTGGCTGCATCCTGGAAAAGTTTCTTTACTTCGGGGTCCTGTGCCTGAGATGCATAATCTTGCAGTTTGCAGTGGCATGTGCTGTAACCTCCAATCAGGTGACGCAGGTTTTGTAAGTCGAGTACTGATAAATCGGCCATGTCTGTTTCCTCCTTTTTTACAACGGCTTTTTTCTGATGCCGCATGGTTTCTTCGGGATTATTGTGTCCGTGGCTTTGGAGAAATATACTGCAAATTTTTGGCGTTTTTTGATTTTTCAATAAAAACATGAAAGAGTTCCCCCATAGATAGGGATGTCTTCCACATACATTCCGGATGCCATTGGACGCCGACCACAAAGGGAAGACAGTCGGATTCGATGGCTTCTATGATGCCGTCGGATGCCACGGCAGCGATATTCAGTTCCGCTCCCAATATACGAATGCACTGATGATGAAAACTATTTACAACCTCATTTTCATTGAAAATATTAGATAGGATGCTATCTTTTAAGACAGAGATTTTGTGGCAAGGGTCGGAACGGTCAGAGGATAACTGCATATGGTTCAGGGAGACGGGCCAGCGCAGAGAGATATCCTGATAAATGGTTCCGCCAAGGGCGATATTGAGAATCTGCATGCCGCGGCAGATGGCAAGGATTGGCAGTTTCAGGGATAACAAATATTTCATCAGGGCAATATGGAACTGGTCTGTCTGAAAATCGGTTGCCCCGCGTTCCGTCATTAATTCCTCCCCGAACAGAAGGGGCGTAACATCGTCCCCGCCGCAGAACAGGAAGCCGTCGCACTGTCTCCCATAGCAAAAATGAGCCTCTTCATCCTGTGTACAGGGGAGAATGACGGGCGTCCCCCCAAAGTGTTCCACCGTATGCAGATAGGTCTGCGGTACGAACTGACGTTGATTCATGTATCCGCAGGATACGATTCCGATGACTGGTTTCATGAAAAGCCTCCTCTAAAAAAGGTATACATTTTCCTTGAAAAAATATATACTTACTGTAGAGGTTATGAAACGGAGGCGGAAGTTATGAACTTGATTGATATGCATTGCGATACGTTGTGGAAGTTGATGGATATGGATAAGAAGGGGAATCTGATGGAGAACCATTGCAGCGTCAGCATCCCGTATATGGAAGAAGCGGGAACGAAGGCACAGTTTTTTGCCTGTTTTACCTGCCTGAGAGATTTTGAAGATGCGGGAGGCTATGAGGGATGTTACGGACGTGTGCAGGAGATGATTGCATACCTGACGGAACAGGCGAAATGTTATCCGGAACAAATCAAGTTAGCCAAATCTTATTCGGATATGCAGGAAAATGAGAGAGAAGGGAAGGTGTCGGCATTCCTTACCGTGGAGGAGGGCGGAGTCCTGAATGGAGAAATCGGGAGGCTTGATCGGCTGTATGGCCAGGGGATACGTCTTATGACGCTGATGTGGAATTATGAGAACTGTATCGGGCATCCTAACAGCAGGGACGGCGTTTTGATGGGCAAGGGATTAAAGCCTTTTGGAATACAGGTGGTCAGGAGAATGGAAGAACTGGGGATGATTGTGGATGTTTCCCACGCTTCGGATGGGACATTCTGGGATGTCCTTAAATATTCCGAAAAGCCGGTGGTTGCGTCCCATTCCAATTGCCGGATGCTCTGTAACCATCCAAGGAACCTGACGGACGAGATGATAAGAAGCCTTGCAGAAACCGGAGGCGTCGCTGGGCTGAATTTTTACGGTGCATTCCTTGGCACGGGGAAGATAGAGGAAGCTGACACGGCCCGGGAGGATTCCAAGGTCGAGGCAATGACTGCGCATATTTTGCATATGATACGGGTCGGCGGGAGCGGATTCCCTGCAATCGGGACAGATTTTGACGGGTTTGATCCAGATGGAAGCCTGGAGATTCCGGATGTCTCCAAGATGGAGCGGTTATGGGACTCACTGAAAAAAGCCGGGGTGCCGGAGAGGCAGTTGGATGGAATTTGGGGGCAAAATGCAGAGCGGGTGATGCGGGAAGTTCTGTGATAGCTATAGGAAAGCTTGCCGGGAAATGAGCTGTATACACAACATTTCCCGGCAATTCTATTTTCTGTCTGCAATCCTTATTTCTGGCTTTTTTCCACTTCCTGCATCTTCATGGCACGGACCTTGAGCGGCAGTCCGAACAGATTGATGAATCCATCCGCATCATGGTGATCATACAAATCACCTGTGGTAAAGCTTGCAAGGGACTCACTGTACAGAGAATAGGGGGAAGTCGTTCCGGCTTTGATAATATTCCCTTTATACAACTTGAACTTCACCTCTCCGGTCACATACTCTTGAGTAGACTCAACAAAAGCCTGTACAGCCTCGCGAAGCGGGGTGAACCATTTCCCTTCATATACAATCTGGGACAGTTTATTGCCCATCTCTTCTTTCACCTCATAAGTCGCCCGGTCGAGTACCAGTTCTTCCAACTGTTGGTGCGCCTCATAAAGAATGGTTCCGCCGGGAGTCTCGTATACGCCCCGGGACTTCATGCCTACCACACGGTTCTCTACGATATCACAGATGCCAATCCCGTGTTTCCCGCCCAGCTCATTCAATTTACGGATAATGTCGGATACTTTCATCTCTTCGCCGTTAATGCTCTTTGGAACACCCTTCTTAAAGGTCATGGTAACATATTCGCCTTCATCCGGCGCTTTCTCCGGCGTTACCCCAAGTACCAGCAGATTCTCATAATTTGGCTCCAGCGACGGGTCTTCCAGTTCCAGCCCCTCATGGCTGATATGCCATAAATTGCGGTCGCGGCTGTAGCTATGGCTTGCGTCGAATGGAAGGTTAATTCCGTGTTGTTTACAATACTCGATCTCCTCTTCACGGGAGTTCATCGTCCATACATCCGTCATCCGCCATGGGGCGATGATTTTCAGGTCTGGCGCCAGCGCCTTGATGCCAAGCTCGAAACGAATCTGGTCGTTGCCCTTTCCGGTCGCGCCGTGGCAGATAGCAGACGCCCCTTCTTTCCTTGCGATTTCCACCAGCTTCTTAGCAATGGCGGGACGTGCCATAGAAGTTCCGAGCAGGTATTTGTTTTCGTAAACAGCATGCGCCTGTACACAAGGAACGATATAATTGTCACAGAAATCATCTACGATGTCTTCAATATATAACTTGGAAGCCCCGGACAGTTTTGCCCGCTCGTTAAGGCCCTCCAGTTCTTCGCCCTGGCCGCAGTCAACGCAGCAGCAGATGACCTCGTAGTCAAAATTCTCTTTCAGCCACGGGATGATTGCCGTAGTATCCAATCCGCCGGAATATGCCAATACAACTTTTTCTTTCATAAGATTATCCTCCTGATTCTGTCTTGTGTATGTAAAAATAGGTCGTTCTTAACTGCAAGGAATACTATACCGTATTTTTTATAAATATGCAAGAATAAAATTAAAAAAACATTAAATATACATTTTATGCACAAAAAATACATACATTATACGATTTATATGGGGAGGTTGAATAAATTATACAAAAAATGAATTGACATGTGTAGATAATCTATATATAATGTAGATAGCCGATATATAGATGGGCAATATATTTTTGGAAGGAGCGATGCGAGATGGCAGTTGATAAGAGTCTGGTTTCCGGCAGCACCTCTATGCTGATTCTGAGGCTGTTGGAGGAAAAAGATATGTATGGCTATGAAATGATTGAAGGGCTGCGCAGGAAATCTAGAAATGTATTTGAACTCAAGGCAGGGACATTGTATCCATTGCTGCACGGGATGGAGTTAAAAGGATTGTTGAAATCCTATGAGCGCGGCAGAAAAGAAGCCGGTAAGATACGCAAGTATTACAGTATCACAAAAGAAGGACGCAAGGCTCTTGCAGAAAAGAAAGAAGAATGGTATGCCTACTCACAGGCAGTCGTAGACGTATTAAGTATGGGAGGTGCAATATGAGCCAGGGGAAGAAAGAAGAATATGTAAAGATACTGACGGAGCAGATTCGCTGTAAGCAGGCGAGAGCGCAGGTGGCTCAGGAGATCCGAAGCCATATCGAGGAGCAGGAGAATTATTTCCTCGGTGAAGGCCTTACCAGAGAAGAGGCGGAAAATGAGGCGGTGAAGGAGATGGGCGACCCGGTGGAAGCGGGAGCGGCGCTGGATCTGGTACACAGGCCGCGCGTGGCATGGGGGTGGATTGCGCTGATTGGTATTCTCTATGCTGCGGGCTATGCGCTTCTGAGTCTCCTGCAAAGCAATTTTTCGGAAGAAGATTTTATCACGGGAGGATATGGAAAATGGATGCTCGTCGGCATGGCGGTCATGGTGGGAGTCTGCTATGCAGATTACAGCCGGATCGGGCGATGGGCAAGGGAGATTACCGCCGCAGTCTTTGTTGTGCTGTTCGGGGGAATGTATCTGTTCGGGCAGCAGGTGAACGGGGCGTTACAGTGGTTGAATCTGCCGTTTCTTTCAGCTTCCCTGAACATCCAGTTATTATGTTTCCTTTTTGTTCCGTTGTATGCGGCAATCGTGTATCATTATCACGGGCAGGGCTATCTTGCGGTAGGGAAATGTTTCCTTTGGATGCTGCCCGCCCTGTGCATTACCCTGAGGATTCCGAGCGTTGTGACGGCGATGATGCTGTACCTGACATTTTTACTTATTTTGTCCTTTGCAATGATTAGAGGATGGTTTCAAGGGTCAAAGGGAAAGATGCTGGCGTCGGCCTGGGGAGGGACAATGCTGTTGGCCGGCATCGGCTATCTTAAACTTTTCCTGTCCGGGCCTGCTTATCAGTATACGCGTGTCAGGAATTTGCTGCACCCGGGAAGTGGGGAGGCCGGATATCAGATCCGGATGCTCCGCGGGATTCTGGACGGCAGCCGATGGATTGGCGGCGGGGAAGGCGTAAGCGCCGTCAAAGCCGTGGATGGATTGATGTCGGGTATGGATTACAGTTTGCTATATATCATAGCGTGCTATGGAATTTTGGCGGCGATTCTTGCGATTGGCCTCTTGGTGGGTGTGTTCGTCTACTTTATGGGAATGTCGGTGGGACAGAAGAACCATCTTGGAAATATTATTGGTTTTGGGTGTACTGCCGTACTCATTGTGCAGATCATGTTTTATGTGTTAGTGAATACGGGAGTGATTCCTTCCGGGACGGTTTATTGCCCCTTCCTTACTTCCGGCGGAACCGGTGTCCTTGTGACAAATACGTTGATTGGAATTTTGCTCAGTATCTACCGTTATCAGGATGTCCCGTTAGATGTGGAAAAGGGAAATGTTCGTAGATTCTTACCCGTGGGGCGGACTGCATTTTAAAATGTAAATGAAAATAAGGCTTGCATAACATACAAATTAGATGTATAATTATGCAAGCCTTATTTTTGAGTTTTTTATGCAATGTCCCACTGGACAAGCACAAAGATTTGGTTTATATTGATTGAAGTCAATAAAATACGGCCGCAGAAGGGGAAAGGATGTTGAATAGATGATAAAAGCAGGTATTATCGGAGCCACAGGATATGCCGGAGGCGAACTGGTACGCCTTCTGTCAGGGCATAAGGATGCTGAAATAATCTGGTATGGTTCCAGAAGTTATATTGACAAGAAGTATGCAGATGTTTACCAGAACATGTTCCGGATCGTGGATGAGAGATGTCTGGATGATAATATGGAAGAACGGGCAGGACAGGCGGACTTTTTTTTTCCAGCCACTCCCCAGGGATTCTGTGCGTCGATGATGAAGGAGGAAATCCTTTCACAGGCAAAGGTCATCGACCTGAGCGCCGACTACCGTATCAAAGACGTAAAAGTATATGAAGAATGGTATGGGATTGAGCATAAAAGCCCTCAATACATAGAGGAAGCGGTCTACGGTCTTTGCGAGGTGAATCGGGATGAGATTTGCAAAGCGAGGCTGGTGGCGAACCCGGGCTGTTACACCACTTGCTCCATCTTGACGGCGTATCCGCTGGCGAAGGAGGGAATCATTGACATGAAGACCTTAATCATAGACGCCAAATCCGGGACTTCCGGCGCGGGCAGAGGTGCCAAGGTGGCAAACCTCTACTGTGAGGTCAATGAGAATATCAAAGCTTACGGAGTCGCCACCCACAGACATACGCCGGAGATTGAAGAGCAGTTAGGATATGCGGCACAGGAGCAAGTCGTATTGAATTTCACACCCCATCTTGTCCCTATGAACCGGGGGATTCTGGTGACAGAGTATGCCTCTCTGAAAAGAGAAGTTACATATGAAGATGTGAGGGCAGTTTATGAGAAATATTATGGAAATGAACATTTCATCCGCATCCTTGGCGAGGGCTTCTGCCCGGAGACGAAATGGGTCGAGGGCAGCAACTATGTGGATATCAATTTCAAGATTGACCCGAGGACGAACCGGATTATCATGATGGGCGCCATTGACAATCTTGTGAAGGGCGCGGCGGGCCAGGCGGTGCAGAATATGAACTTGATGTTCGGCCTGCCTGAGGCGGAAGGGCTGGAACTTGTCCCTATGTTCCCTTAGTATTTGAATTTACAAAAATAGAGGTGGATTATGATCCGGACAATGACAATGGAAGATTATGACGGGGTATATGCCCTGTGGACGAAAATCCGGGGGTTCGGGCTTCGGAGCGTGGATGATTCCCGGGAAGGGATTGAGCGTTTCTTAAAAAGGAATCCGGCTACCAGCGTAGTTGCAGTGGAAGACGGGAAGGTAGTCGGAAGTATCCTGTGCGGCCACGACGGGCGGCGGGGCTGTCTGTACCATGTATGCGTGGATGAGGATTACCGCCGGCGGGGCATTGGCAAGGCGATGGTCGTGCGCGCCATGGAGGAACTTAAAAAAGAGCAGATTAACAAGGTGTGCCTGATTGCATTTACCAGAAATGATATTGGCAATGCATTCTGGAATACGATTGGGTGGACGAGAAGGCTGGATTTGAATTATTATGATTTTGTACTAAATGAGAAGAATATTACGGCATTTAACCAGCAATAAGAAAAGGCGGTTTGGATTACAGACAGGCGCAAAGCAGAGGAGGATTTGAAGATGGAGAAGTTAAAGGGCGGAGTGACCGCAGCGAAAGGATTTGAGGCGGCAGCGGCGGCAGCAGGAATTAAGTATACGGACAGGACGGATATGGCGATGATTTACAGTCAGGTTCCGTGTATCGCGGCAGGGACATTTACGAAAAATGTGGTAAAAGCCGCCCCCGTACGCTGGGACCAGCAAGTGGTGAAAGGCAAGGGGGATGTACAGGCTGTTATCGTGAATTCCGGGATTGCCAATGCCTGCACAGGAGAGGAAGGGTATGGATATTGCAGGGAAACAGCCAAAGCAGCGGCAGATGCCCTGAATATTTCCGAGAACGGCGTCCTGATTGGTTCAACGGGCGTGATTGGGAAACAGCTTCCGATGGACAAGGTGGCTGCCGGAATCATGGCATTGGCAGAGAAGAAGAATGGAACTCTGGAAAATGGCACTGCGGCGGCGAAAGCAATCATGACCACGGATACCTGTGAGAAGGAGCTTGCCGTGGCAATCCAGGTGGGAGGACAGACCGTGACCATCGGCGGTATGGCGAAAGGTTCCGGCATGATTCACCCTAATATGTGTACCATGCTTGCATTTATCACGACAGACGCCGTGATTGCGAAAGATACGCTGCAGAAGGCATTGAGCGAGGATATCGAAGACACTTATAATATGATTTCCGTGGACGGTGACACTTCCACCAACGATACGGTGCTTCTGCTTGCAAACGGTATGGCGGAGAATGCGGAAATCGTGGATGGGACCGAGGATTATCAGAAGTTCCGGGAAGCCTTGCATGTAATCAATGAATATCTCGCGAAGAAGATCGCCGGCGACGGCGAGGGAGCGACGGCGTTGTTCGAGGTAAAGGCAGTGGGATGCGAAAACGTCGGGCAGGCAAAGACGCTGGCGAAGTCCATCGTCTGCTCCAACCTAACCAAGACGGCGATTGCAGGTCATGATGCGAACTGGGGAAGAATCCTGTGTGCAATGGGATATTCCGGAGCACAGTTCGACCCTGAGAAGGTAGACTTGTTTTTTGAGAGCAGTGCGGGCAGGATTCAGATTATTGAGAATGGAACTGCGGTGGATTATAGCGAAGAAGAGGCGACGAAGATACTGTCAGAACCTGAGGTGACGGCAATCGCGGATGTTAAGATGGGAGACTGCGAGGCGACGGCATGGGGGTGTGACCTGACACATGGTTATATTGAGATTAATGCGGATTATAGGAGTTAGATGAATACATCAGCCAGAAGACAGGAGTTATGGGAATCATGAATCAATCAATGCAGAAATATCTGGATAAGGCGGAAGTTTTAATCGAAGCTTTGCCTTATATCCAGCGGTTTAACCGGAAAATAATTGTGGTAAAATATGGTGGCAGCGCAATGGTGGACGAGCAGTTAAAGGAGCAAGTCATTCAGGACGTGACACTCTTAAAGCTGGTAGGTTTCAAGCCGATTATCGTCCACGGAGGCGGTAAGGAAATCAGTAAATGGGTAGGAAAGGTGGGCATGGAGCCGGAATTTGTGAATGGCCTTCGGGTAACGGACGAGGCGACTATGGAGCTTGCCGAGATGGTGCTTGGCAAGGTCAACAAAGGGCTGGTGCAGCTTGTGGAGAGCTTAGGAGTTCGGGCGATTGGAATCAGCGGTAAGGACGGCGCGCTGTTAAAAGTAGAGAAGAAGTACGCAGACGGAGAGGATATCGGCTTTGTAGGTGAAGTGAAACATGTGAATGCGGATATTCTGTTCGACCTGTTAGAGAAAGATTTCCTGCCAATCGTATGCCCGGTAGGAATGGATGAGGAGTTTTGTACATATAATATCAATGCGGACGATGCGGCGTGTGCGATTGCAAGGGCAGTCCATGCGGAGAAGCTTGCGTTCCTGACGGACATCGAGGGCGTCTACAAAGATCCGTCAGATGCTGCCACTTTAATATCGGAACTGCGGGTATCGGAAGGAAAGGCATTGATGGAGGAAGGTTATATTGGCGGCGGGATGCTGCCGAAACTACAGAACTGCATAGACGCGATTGAAAACGGCGTGTCGAGAGTGCATATCCTGGACGGACGGATTCCCCATTGCCTGCTTCTTGAGATATTTACCAATAAAGGGATCGGGACGGCGATGTTAAACGATACGGAAGAGAAATTTTATCACGGCGAATAAGATGAGAAACTTTATTATGGAGAAAAGAAATGAATCAGTATATAGAAGAAACAAAAAAAGGACTTGTACATACTTATAACCGTTTCCCTGTCGTGCTGGAAAAGGGCGAGGGAGTCTATCTCTATGATACCGACGGAAAGAAATATCTTGATTTTGCGGCAGGCATCGCCGTGTGCGGATTGGGATATGGGAATCAGGAATTAAACCAGGCATTGAAGGCGCAGATTGACTGTCTGACCCATACCTCGAACCTGTATTACAACACTGCCTGCGGCAGGGCAGCCACGGCTCTTCGCCGGATTTCAGGAATGGATCGGGTGTTTTTTACCAACAGCGGCGCCGAGGCAATCGAAGGGGCGCTGAAGGCGGCGCGGAAATACGCATGGAAGAAGGGGACGGGAAGGTACGAGTTCATTGCCATGGAGCATTCTTTCCACGGTCGGAGTATCGGGGCAGTGTCCGTGACCGGAAGCGAAGCATACAGGACGCCTTTTGAGCCGCTGCTTCCAGGCGTAAAATTTGCAGAATTTAACAATTTGGACAGTGTAAAGGCACAGTTGACAGATAAGACCTGTGGGATTATTTTGGAAGCCCTTCAAGGAGAAGGCGGTATTAACCGCGGGACCCAGGAGTTTATGGAAGGAATCCGTAAGCTCTGTGACCAGGAAGGGATTCTGATGATCTGCGACGAGATTCAGTGCGGCATGGGGCGGACCGGGGAGATGTTCGCATGGCAGTCCTACGGTACGAAGCCTGATATTATGGCGATGGCAAAGGCGATTGGAAGCGGGCTGCCGGTGGGGGCATTTGCCATGACAGAAGCGGTGGCAGAATATTCTTTAGAACCCGGCGACCATGGGACGACCTACGGCGGCAATCCATTGGCGTGCGCGGCAGTGGCGAAGACGGTGGAGATATTTGAGCGGGAAGAGATTGTGTCCCATGTACGGGAAACCGGGGCATATCTGACGGAAAGGCTTGGGAAACTGGCGGCAGAAACCGACGAGATACTGGACTGCAGAGGGATTGGGCTGATACAGGGGATGAAAATGAAAAGACCTGTGGGAGAGATTATCCATGCGGCCCTTGAGAAAGGACTTCTTGTTATCAGCGCAAGAGACAATGTACTGCGCCTTTTGCCGCCCCTTATTATAGAAAAAGAACATATTGATGAAATGATTGAGAAATTGAAAAGTGTGCTGTAATGCATGCCTTTGGGCATAAAAGACCAATCATTGGACATACTATCCGAAAGAAGTATTTTTGGCGTTCCCGGGAAAAACAGGGAATCCGGGGATGTTATCTGAAAGGAGACGGAGGTATTTTCAATGATTGGCTTTTTTATTGCAATCCTGTCAGGCGCTCTTATGAGTGTGCAGGGGGTATTTAATACACAGGTAACGAAGACGACAGGAATGTGGGTCAGCAATGGCTGGGTGCAGCTTACGGCATTTGCGGCCTGTGCCATCGCGTGGCTGATTGCAGGGCGTGACAACGTCATGACGATTGCGAAGGTGGAACCTAAGTACGTGCTTCTTGGAGGTGTCATCGGAGCGGGAATCACGCTGACGGTCATTAAGAGTATGGAGCAGTTAGGGCCTGCAAAGGCGGCGCTTCTGATTGTAATTGCTCAGTTGATTGTGGCGTATGTGATTGAGCTTCTGGGATTGTTCGGCGTCGAGAAAGAACCTCTTGAGTGGAGGAAGATAATCGGGATGGGAATTGCTCTGATTGGAGTTGCAATTTTCCAGTGGAAATAGTACAATAATTAAGACATGGTGTGGCAGGAGTGTTCCTGCCGCATAGATGCATATTGCGGGGTATTTGCAGTTTCGACAGACTGTAAAGGAGTTTATATGCATAGAAGGGTGCAAAAGAAGCTGGTTATCGCCGCCATGGTATTAGCGGCGGCGCTGCCGTCCCTGATGACAGGGTGTGGGGGAAAGGCAAAGAGCCAGGACGAAGAATTGGTTTGCCTGACAGATGAAGTATCACAAGAAGCACTAGAAGAGGAAGAGAAGAGGGACGGTCAGGAGGAAGATGTCGAAAATTCGGGAATCATCTATGTCCATGTGTGCGGGCAGGTTGCATGTCCGGGCGTTTATCCGCTTTTGGCTGGAAGCCGCCTCTACGAAGCTATCGAGGCTGCGGGAGGCATTCTTGAAAACGGTGCGGGCGAATGGCTGAACCAAGCTGCGAAGGTCGGGGATGGACAGAGGATTTACGTACCGTCAACGGAGGAGGTACGAAAGGCACAGCAAGGCGGGGCAGATGTCCTGCAAGGGACACAAGGTGGTTTATCTGCTGAACAGCAAGGCGCACAAGGCAGCTTATACATAGCGCAGCAGGAAATCGAGGGTGGCAAACCGTCGGGGCAGGTTTCATCGTCAGATGACGGAAAGGTGAATCTGAACACGGCATCCAAAGAACAACTGATGACATTGAGCGGTATCGGAGAGGCGAAGGCGGCGTCCATTATCGCTTACAGAGAAGAACATGGGGGCTTTCAGAAGATTGAAGAGCTGATGGAAGTCCAAGGGATTAAGGAAGGCGTATTTCATAAGGTCAGGAATCAGATCAGGGTCAATTAGGAGAGATTAGATGAGCAGACGGGTATTGGTGGTAGATGATGAAAAATTAATCGTGAAAGGAATCCGTTTCAGCCTGGAGCAGGACGGGATGGAAGTAGACTGTGCCTACGACGGGGAAGAGGCGTTAAAGCTGGCGAAGGAGAATGCATATGACATGATTCTTCTGGATATTATGCTGCCCAAGCACGACGGATTCGAGGTATGCCAGATGATTCGGGAATTTTCCGACGTCCCAATCGTAATGCTGACGGCCAGGAACGATGATATGGACAAGATACTCGGCCTGGAATACGGGGCGGACGACTATATCACCAAGCCTTTCAATATCTTAGAGGTCAAGGCGCGGATCAAGGCAATCATGCGCCGTACCGGCAAGAGAGGGTCAAGCCAGGTGAATGACAAGATGCTGGTGAAGGGAAGTATGAAGATTGACTGTGAGAGCAGGCGGGTGGTCATCGGAGAACGGGAGGTGAATCTGACTGCCAAGGAATTCGACTTGCTCGAGCTGCTCGCCATGAATCCGAACAAAGTGTACAGCCGCGAGAATCTGCTGAATATCGTATGGGGATATGAGTACCCCGGCGATGCAAGGACGGTAGATGTACATATCCGAAGGCTGAGAGAGAAGATTGAGACGAATCCGAGCGATCCGAAATACGTCTATACAAAATGGGGAGTTGGTTATTATTTCAGGGGTTAAGAAATATCTGAAATGGAATATTTTGAAGAGTCTCCGTGTCCGGATCATTCTTCTGGTCATACTGGCGGGGGGAATCCCTGTATTTGTTTTAAGAGGGATTGTCCTAAGCAGTTATGAGAAGCGGGAAGTGGCGAGAAGGACTGCGGAGATTCAGAATCAATGTACAATTCTTTGTAACCAGTTGAGTGATGCCAATTACCTGACTGGCGAAACATCCGAAGTGCTCCGGTCAGAGCTGGTCCAGATGTCGAACATCTATAGCGGTCGGATTATGGTGATTGACCATGATTTCCGCATTCAGGAAGATACCTATGATATGGACAAGGGGAAGACGATTGTGTCCGAGGATGTCATCCGCTGCTTTCAGGGAAAAGGCACCAGCAATTATGACGCTAAGAACCGTTATATTGAAGTTACCTCTCCGATTCTTGACAGAGGAACGGAGAAGTCCGTGGGCGTGATGCTGGTCAGTGTGTCTACGGATATGATTGTTGACGGTGTACAGGGATTGGACGAACGTATTCTGGTCGTCTGTCTGACGATTGGAATTATGGCGGTAATTCTTGCCTTTTCAGCAGGGTTTGTAATGGTCAGGCCGTTCCAGCGAATCAGTAATTCCATAGCAGCAGTAACGGAAGGTTATGAAGCAGATTACCTTCATGAACAGACCTACACAGAAACCATGCTGATATCGGATTCATTTAACAAAATGTTGGGCAGGATGAAAGTTTTAGATGACTCAAGAAACGAATTCGTTTCTAATGTATCACATGAGTTGAAGACACCGCTTACTTCAATGAAGGTACTGGCGGATTCGCTGCTGATTCAGGAGGATGTACCGGCGGAGCTTTATAAGGAGTTTATGGGCGACTTATCAGAGGAGATTGAGCGTGAGAACAAGATTATCAATGACCTTTTGTCACTGGTGAAGATGGACAAGACTGCCAATACGCTGAATATTAAGTCGGAAAATATGAATATACTGATTGAGAAGATCTTAAAGCGTCTACGTCCGATAGCGGCGACGCGCAATATAGAGCTGGTGCTGGAAAGTTTTCGGCCGGTGACGGCAGAGGTCGATGAGGTGAAGATATCCCTTGCGCTTACGAATCTGGTGGAAAATGGAATTAAGTATAACAAAGACGGCGGATGGGTACATGTGTCTCTGAACGCAGATCATAAGAACTGTTATATTGAGGTGGCGGATTCTGGGATTGGGATTCCAGAATCTTCGATTGAACATGTCTTTGAGCGGTTCTACCGTGTGGATAAGTCCCATTCCAGGGAGATTGGCGGGACGGGCCTTGGGCTTGCCATTGCTAGGAGCGCGGTGGTTATGCACAGGGGGGCTGTCCGGGTTTATAGCCAGGTCGGAGGCGGGACTACATTTACCGTGCGGATTCCACTAACTTATGTGTCATAGGGAGGGGGCAGTATGGAAACAAAAAATACCTTAATGGACGAAGTCCACCCGCCCCGCAGGGGCATGAATTACGGGATGTTCTTAGGTATGTGCCTGATAGCAGCGATTCTTTTTCTGGCTGGGTGCAGCCTTATCAAGGAATCTGGAAAAGAACCGGGGAAAGGCGGCGCCTTTGTATATTATATGAATATGGAAGGCACATCTTTAGTCAAAGCAGGATATACGATGAAGAATACCACAGAGGAAAACGTGATTGAAGATATGCTCCATGAGATGCGTAAGGAGCCAGAATCCATTGAGAGTAAAAGCGTTTTTCCTGTAGGAGTTTATATCAGGGAGTGGGTCTTGACGGATGAGATTCTGGATATTCATTTCAGCAATGGATACGGAAGAATGAAACCGGAGGAGGAAGTGCTGCTGAGAGCAGCGGTGGTGCTTACCTTATCGCAGTTAAAAGGGATTGAATATATCGACTTTTTTATTGAGGACGAGCCGCTGACCGACAGTATGGGGAATGCAATCGGGTATATGGGCGCAGAGGATTTTCTGCAATATAAGGGGTCTTCTCTGCATCTATACGAGCCAAAAAAATTAAAGCTGTATTTTGCAAATGAAAACGGGAACCGGTTGATTTCAGAGGAGGTCAGCGTTCGCTATAATAGTAATATGTCGATAGAGAGGCTGATTGTGGAACAGTTGATTAAGGGTCCTTCTATCAACGGACTTTGCCCTGTAATTCCTCCGGAGACGAAGGTAATCGGGGTATCTGTCAAGGATACGGTTTGTTATGTGAATCTGGATGAAGGTTTTCTGAGTAATCCCTGTGTGGCAGATCCAGGCGTCGCCGTCTATGCAATCGTGAATTCGATTGTGGACGGCGGGGCGTCCAGTCAGGTGCAGATTTCAGTGAACGGAGAGTCTAATATTAAATATATGGGCGTAATTGATTTAAGTAAACCTCTTTCGAGGGATCAGAATCTTGTGGAGGAGAGTGGGGAATGAAAGACAGGCAAATCATATCTGTGTGCCTGGATGAAATGAAAAATAGGCGGCTATTAACCGTGTGCCTGATAGCGTTGACGATAATTGCTGCAGCCGTGTTGAAGGGTGAGGACAGGCTAATTCAGGAGCTTCGTCCCTCCCCGCTTGAGGCGGCCGTGCCGCAAAAAGAGACGGTTATGGTTCAAGGGCGGGTGTATCGGGTGGAGCCTAAGGCAGATAGTCAGGTGTTGTATCTAAAAGACAATTCTATTCAGTATCATAAGAAAATATTTCAGGAGTCAAGAATCATTATCTATATAAATTCCGATTTGCAGGTTAATATGGGAAATATTATAAGAGCCGAGGGGAAGGTTTCTTATTTTCAAAAAGCGAGAAATCCGGGGAATTTCGACCAGAAACGTTTTTACCAGATACAAGATATCCATTGCCAAGTGTGGGCAAAGGAGGCGCGTGTCATGGATAGAGGCGTGTGGAAATGGAGAGAACGGCTTGCGGATTTTCGGAGAATGTGGAAGGAAGCCTTATTGGATGAGCTTGGCGAGGAGGACGGGGCGACTCTTTCGGCGATGTTGTTGGGGGAGAAGAGGGAGATGGACCAGGAGCTTAGGACGCTTTATCAGGTGAATGGGATTGGGCATATATTGGCGATCTCGGGGCTGCATCTGTCCTTTATTGGGGTTGGGATGTATAAGGTTTTGCGGAGGATTACGGGGTCTTATCCGGTTGGCGGGGCATTTGGAATATTGTTTCTGATGTTCTATATTCTGATGATTGGGTGTACTGTGTCTGCGGTGCGGGCGCTTACGATGTTTTTGTTTCGTGTGGGAGCGGATATGACGGGGCGGCATTACGATGCGCCGACGGCGCTTTCTGTGGCGGCGGTTATGGTGCTGTTGTGGCGGCCGCTGAGTCTGTATGACGGAGGGTTCTGGCTGTCTTTTGGTGCGGTGCTTGCGATTCTGGCGGTGGTGCCGGTGGTGCAGGAAGGCATATGCACACGTACATTGCACAGTAACGGGCAGAAGATGAAAATGAAGACAAAGGTGAGTGTACAAGAAGCTCTATCTGTATATGCATCACGTAGCACAGATGTTTCATATAGTGGTTTGGTGGGAGTGACAGGTAATAGAAGGGGAGAGACGCAGAGTTCACCGAGACAGAACAGGGAAGATTGTTTTCTTTCTACGTATTTGATGGGGGGCTGGGAGCATGTACGGCAGGTGATTTTGCAGGGATTGACGGCCAGTGTCGGTATCAACCTGGTCATCCTTCCGATTTTGCTTTATTATTTCTTTGAATTTCCGCTTTATTCTTTTATTCTAAATTTCTTTGTAATCCCGTTGATGTCAGTACTGTTATTTCTGGGAATGACAGGAAGCCTGTTTACGATGTGGCTTGCTCCTGTATCTGCATTATTGTTTTGGATATGCAGTAAAATCTTGTGGATTTATAAGATAAGTTGTGAGATAACACTTGGTCTGCCGGGAGCAAGGCTTGTGATTGGAAGGCCTGAGATATGGCAGATCGGGGTGTATTATGGGATTTTGCTTTTTGGATTGAGCCTGTTTAGACATGTTGTATCAGTGAATGAGCGAGAGATGGCGGATGGTTCCCACCCAACAAGGTATGCATTATCGGATGGAGTCCGCACGCCCACAGGGCGTGCATTACGGGATGCCCTTAAGCATATCTCGCTAGACGGCAGTCCGCCTGCCCCGCAAGAGGAATGCATCATAAGAAACCTGAATGGGTATAGGCGGATAAAATGTGTTGCGGTAGCTATGTGGGTAGCAGCGATTATTATGTTAATGCTGCGTTTTGGAGAGGCAGGGAAACTTACAATGGTGGTTCTGGATGTGGGGCAGGGAGACGGAATCTTCATGAAAGGACCAGAGGGTAATACTTATCTGGTAGATGGCGGGAGCAGCGACGTGAAGAAGGTGGGACAGTACAGGCTGGAGCCATTCTTAAAGTCACAGGGAGTCGGCAGGCTTGATTATGTGCTGATATCCCATGGCGACAGTGATCATATGAACGGAATAGAAGAACTGATTGAGAGACAGGATATCGGTGTGGAGATTGGGACATTGGTTTTGTCGGTGAAGGAGGCGTGGGATGAGGCTTTAGAAGAATTGGCAGGAAAAGCAAGGAATCATGGAATCCGTGTAGTGGTGATAGAACCGGGACAGAGTATCAGGGAAGGGGGAATGGTGATCACATGTATACAGCCGGGAAATCTGGGAATAAAATCAGAAGGTGCCGAATCACGGCAGGAGAATGCTGTGCCGGAGACAGGCAGTACAGGGCTGGAATCAGGCAATGCGGCATCTATGGTGTTGGCTGTGCAGTACGGAGAGTTTGATATGCTTTTAACTGGGGATGTAGAGGGAGAAGGAGAAATGCAGCTTACAAAACAGTTAGAAGAAAGCTATCTGGATTGTACGTGGGAGGTTCTGAAGGTGGCGCATCATGGTTCAAAGAACTCATCAACCGAAGAATTTCTCCGACAGGTACAGCCTGCGTATGCATTCATTTCAGCAGGACAGGGGAATCGGTATGGGCATCCGCACCAGGAAACAGTAAAGAGGCTTGCGGATGTTGGAAGCAGGATATATTCGACACAGGAAAATGGGGCGATTACAGTAGAGGTAGAAGGAGGAGAGTTATTAAGATTGAAGAAGTGGCAAAGATAGATTGAAAAAGGGAAACTATGCATTGGAATTTTTATGGAAATGCTGTGGTTTAGTTGTTATAATGTATTTGGAAATAAATTATTACAGGAAAAGCGTGTGTGAATAGAAGGGATGTGGAAATGGAAATGAGAAAGAAGAAACTGCCCATAGGAATTGATAATTTTGAAAAACTTTGTACAGAAGATTTTTATTATATTGATAAAACCGGGTTCATCAAAGAACTTCTTGATAATTGGGGTGAAGTAAATCTGTTTACCCGTCCCAGAAGATTCGGGAAAACGTTGAATATGAGTATGTTGGAGCATTTTTTCTCACTGAATGCTCGGGCAGTGAGGAGAACGGCGTCAAAGGTTCAGTATCTTCTGGAGAGTGATGTATTAAGTGAAAGTGATAAAATGGAATATAAGCGTCTTTTGGACAGTAAAATGGATGAATCTACGTTCTGCGATAGTCTGAGAATGTTGTCAGAAATGTTGGAAAAGCATTATAATACAAAGGTTATCCTATTGATTGACGAGTATGACGTTCCATTGGCAAAGGCTCATGCAAACGGATATTATGATCAGATGATTTCTTTAATCCGGAATCTGCTCGGAGAGGCGTTGAAGACAAACAATAGTTTAAAATTTGCAGTGCTGACGGGATGCCTTCGTATTTCAAAAGAAAGTATTTTTACTGGACTCAATAACTTAAAGGTACGTTCTGTTACGGATGTACGGTTTGATGAGTATTTTGGATTTACAGATATGGAAGTAAAGACGCTTTTACAATATTATGGGTATCCAGATAGCTATGATGTAGCGAAGAAATGGTATGACGGATACCATTTTGGCAATGTAGATGTATATTGTCCATGGGATGTTTTAAATTACTGTGATTCATTATTGGATGATAAAGATGCACAGCCGGAGAATTACTGGGTTAATACCAGTAGCAATGACGCAGTGAAACGGTTTATTCAGGAGTCGGCAAATGCTGTGACCAAACGGGAGATTGAGAACCTGTTGGCAGGTGAAGTTATTACGAAGGAAATTCACCAGGAACTCACATACCCGGAGATTTATGAGACGATAGACAATATTTGGAGCCTGCTCTTTACCACAGGGTATCTGACGAAGAGGGGAAAAGCAGAGGGGAGACGGATGAAACTGGTAATTCCCAATTTGGAAATCCGGGATATTTTTGAGACACAGATCATGGAATTTTTTAAGGAGAATGTTCGGGAAGATGGGGAAATGCTGACCCGTTTCTGTGATGCTCTGCAGAAAGAAGATACAGAAAATGTAGAGAAAATTTTCACAGAATATTTAAGGAAAACCATCAGTATCCGTGATACGGCCGTAAGAACAGATATGAAAGAAAATTTCTACCATGGAGTTCTGCTTGGAATTTTAGGGGTGAAAACACGGTGGGGGATTTCCTCCAACAGGGAAATTGGAAAGGACTATGCGGATATCCTTGCGGAACCGGATACCGGAGATATGGGGATCATCATAGAAGTAAAATATGCCCGTGACGGAGATTTGGAGAGTGCATGTAAGGAGGCGTTGAAACAAATCGAGTATACCAGATATGAAGATGATCTTGAAGACGACGGGGTAGAGAATATTCTGAAATATGGGATTGCATGCTATAAAAAACGATGTAAGGTCATGCTGGCAGAAAATGGATAAAAATGAATAGAGGCACATGAAAGCTTTGAGGCGAATATGTTTCAGTGCTTCTTGTACTTGTGAGCTGAGACAGGATTATCTCTAACCCCTGCATTTCTTTTACATATATTGCATTGATAGTTTTTATTTTGCAACATAGTTATTTCGGCGTTAACCAGCCAGCCATGACACAAGCCACAAGTGCTGAATCTAATTGCTTTCATAGCTTTACACCTCCCATGCTATCCCACATTTTCAAGACACAAAATCTTGAAAGCACAAATAGAATGACCGTCATTGACATTGCGCCCAAAAAACCTATTGCAGACGAAGAATGCCCTGAAACCATATCCATACAAACATTGACAGGATAATACCTGCACCATGCAGGAGTAATTTTAAATAAATGCAAAATTGCAGGAACAAAGCAAACGGCTTCGATTGGCACAGTCCACAATATAAACTGATTAAGGCTTGTAATTTTTGTTGCAACAATTATTCCAAATAATGTAAATATCACACTGGATATAAACGTGCCAAAAAGCACAATGTGTAAATTATCCGCATCTGCGGCTAATGCTAAAATAGCTGCTACAACAAGTGAGATGGCTGACAATGAACTGACTTTAGCAATCACATACTCCGTCGCATGAACAGGAGAAACTGCCAATGCACAGGTTGTATGCTGGCTCTTTTCCAAAAGGACAATCGCTCCCATGAAGAACAGCCCCATTGATGCGGGGTCAGAAAAGATTAAAATTACGGCAGCTTTTTCTTTCCAATTTTCGGGAAGCGCAAAAAGCACTGCTATATAGATTACCGTCAACACTGCATATAAAAAATAAAAACCATATTTGGCTTGAAAGCGCATATCCAATAAAAACAGCTTTTTCAATCTCATAACAGCGTCCTCCCCGTAACATCCATAAAAATGTCATTTAAAGTTGGCTCACTGCTATGGATGGATTGCAGTAGCTTGCTCTATGCTATCAATACTTTCACAATTTGAGAAAATTATGTAGAGCTATTCTCCTGTCGGTATGTTTGCCGGTTATTTTGTACATGATCTTGATACGGATCATGAGCCTTCCAGACGGAGGAATCCGATTATCGCAGATGTTTTCGGCCGAATGAATTATATGGAACGCAGAGAAAGTGGTTTTAAAAAGATTAAGGAGAATTATCGTAGAGAAGCAGGGAGCCAAGAGGAGAGATACCGCAATGCCATAGAAAGTGAAAAGCGTGGGGAAATCAAAATCCGTAGCCATGCGGTGGTAGTTTCCGGGAAGCTGTATCCGGGGAGAAAAAGAAGATTCGGATTGAGATAGAGGATTATTCTGAAAATCAGGATGTCTGGATCGGAAGTTCCCTGAAAGATTTATCACCGCATTTCTATATTTCTGAAAACAGGTAGCTTATATATTCTATTGCCATATCCACCCGCGGAGAATTTTTGAGGACGCCAAGATACACATCATCACCAAAACCGGCCTCCTTAAAAAGCCCTTTTTGTGATATAAGAAGCCCCATAGGGAATTCATCTGTCAAAGCCTGATAAGACAATGAGCTGTCAAGCATTATTTCATCAGCGTTGTCTTCCAGGATGACAGTTTTGGTCACAAGATAGGGTTCCCACTCTGTCATAGCCTCAGGAGCAGTATCCCGGAGTAACTCCTCCATGTTATAAAGATACCCATTTTGTGAAAATGCATCGAATGCTTCTTTATTCATGAGTACAACATCCAGTTTTTCATCATCAATGGAAGCAACTGTTTTAATGCGGGAAGCATAGGTGTACTCATAGTTGGGACTATCCGGGTTGTCCGTGAGATATAAACCTGTATATAATTTCAGCTCTTTTTTAGAAGAATTGACATCCAGAAAATCCAGAAAACCCAGACTCAATTCATCCGTGAGCTGTTCGCTTGCTGAAACATTCACAAGAGCGGTATAAAGCAAGGTTTCTTTTTGGGAAAAGCGGCCATATATCGTATAACTAATGATGTATAAGAAGATAAGGCAGATTACAATTGGCAGTTTATAATAATCCCAGATGTACTGTATTTTTTTCTTCCCATGAAGGTCGTTCAGACATGTATTCATACTTTCTCCTCGCTATCGGATTCGCTGTGGTGCATGCTCTTCACTCTTTTCCTGACAGAGTTTTAGGACATTAGACAGCAGATAGGAACAGAGCAATGCACATAAGCCCTCCCCGAAGATGACAGCCGGGGTGAAGATACGGACTACAATCAGAAGCATAACGAAGTAAATAACGGCCATCAGTACAGTGCAGAACAGGAAACGGACGCCGATGAACAGCGCGTTTTTGAACATAGCGCCAATTGTATTGTCGAATCTTGCAAGGAGAGGAAATATATACATCAGGACAATGGCATAGGCAATCGCTGCTACGCAGAAGATTGCGGTACAGAGTGTCCAAAATACATTTTCAAACCGCATATGATAGAGTACATAACCGTCAATGCTCAGGATGATGCCAAGGGACAGGAGAATCAGCCATATCTTTGTTGCTTGTCTCAGATTCGCCTTGAAGGAATGGAAGAATGCTTTTGTGATATTGCCTTCTTCGTTTCTGGATATCTTTAGTGTAACATAGAACAGTGCGGCGGTGGATGCACCGGCTGTTACAACGGGAATACAGCAGATGAACCACAGGATGTTCAGATAAACGCTGTAAACAATTTTGTTAATGAATTGAAGGACCGGACCGTCCAGGTTAAATAGATTACTCATAATGAAGCTCCTTTCCGCCGCCATTCTGGCGGCATTAATTTATTGATCTCCTGTAGACTCCCGATAAATCAGATCTGTCTCCGTGTGCATAACGCGGTAATTCAAGGACGGCTCGTTGATACGGGACATCAGCAGGTTTACGGCAGAAAATCCCATGATCTGGCTGTGAATGTGGATGGTAGTCAGCGGGGGCGTAACAATTCTTGATTCCGGCGAATCGTCAAAACCGCACAGATATACATCATCCGGAACAGAATACCCTAATTTCCTGAAAACTTGCAGCGCATCCAGAGCGACGAAATCATTGGCACATATGAATACCTCCGGCAGATGCGTAAGGTCCGTGAGGCGTTCGGACAAAAATTCCAGATAGTCGTTCCCCGTGGGGTAGAGTACCCCCTTCTTATTTCCTGTAATACAATACTCATCCGGGCAGGGCAGATTAAGCAGATGCATGGCATTCCGGTAAGCAGTATATCGTTCAAAGAATGACTGGCAGTGCATATGCTCCCCGATGAATCCAATCTTCGTCTTCCCTCTGTCCGCCATCTCCCTGACAAACTGATAGATCCCCGATTGATTGTCCATGCACAACAGGTCTGCTTCCAACGGTTCTTTTAAGCATGTCACCGGCGCGTCTATGAACAAGACCGGCAGTCCGAGTTGGCAGAGCATCTTATCATATTCATAATGAAACATCTCGACACAGACGATGCCGGCAGTCCGCTCCAGGGAGAATGACGCCGGAAGCTTCAAGCTTTCCTGTTCTTCTGTAAGCACACGGTGCATGGTGAGGCTGTATCCCAGTCCGGCAAGCTCTTTCTGGAACTTATCCAGCATCACCGTCGCAAAGTGGGAACCTCCTACAAAATTAGTAAGGAATAGCGCGATCTCAGTCTTCTCCTTTGGCGCAGGGATGGAGAGTACGGAGCCGCCTGACTTTGCGGCAGTCACATAAGAAAACTGCTTGTAGCCCATCTCCATAGCTTTTTTTAATACTCTGTCCCTGGTGGCGTCGGCAAGGATTCCGGTGTTGTTAATCGCCTTTGAGACGGTGTTCCGGGAAATGCCAAGCTCGTCGGCAATGTCCTGGATTGTAACTCTGGTACTCATAAACTCCTCCTTCTGACTTCCTTCTGCATATATTATAATGCACAAATTGAAATGTGTCAAATGTAAAAATGTAAAATTCTGAAAAATATTTTTTATGCCAAAATGCAATACAAAATTGGTGAGAGTGTACAAAAAAGTGAAAATGCAAAAATAAAAGTTTTGCAACATATAAAAGAAAAGGTAGAAGTTGTAATCTGTGTTTATGCAGGAGATATCGAAAGAAATAAAATAAGAGGTGATTTCGGTATTACTTACGACATGGAAGTTTTAAGATTAATTGACGATTTAAGAAGTTATGAATTAGATGTAAACAGTGTTGTAATAACAAGATACGAAGGACAACCTGCTACAACAGTTTTTATAAATAAATTAGAACGTAGAGGTATAAAGGTATACAAACATGCTCCAACAAAAGGTTACCCAACAGATGTTGATACAATAGTAAGTGATGAAGGATATGGAGCAAATCCATATATAGAAACTACTAAGCCTATAGTTGTTGTAACAGCTCCAGGACCAAATAGTGGGAAATTAGGAACTTGTTTAAGTCAGTTATACCATGAAAATAAAAGAGGTAATGCTGTTGGATATTCTAAATTTGAAACATTCCCAGTGTGGAACGTACCTTTAAAGCATCCTTTAAATATAGCTTATGAAGCGGCAACAGTTGATTTAAAAGATGTAAATATGATAGATTCATTCCATCTTGAAAAGTATGGAGAGATGGCAGTTAACTATAACAGAGATTTAGAATTATTCCCAGTTC
>OFFP01000665.1_pt1 | contig 27279 bp, 20 predicted proteins | sample 1521431 | NCBI WGS metagenome assembly OFFP01 (sample SAMEA3504104, study PRJEB24116) | mouse gut metagenome | biome: mouse gut; feature: mouse-associated habitat; material: faeces | place: Denmark | collected 2011
GGTCATTCTGCTTATCATCATACTTAATATGGGGAATCTCCGTCCCCATAATACTCCTGGTCTGAATACGAATCGACTCCTCAATGGGAACCGTAAACGCAAGCTCCTGCACCTTGCTGATGCCCTGCTCAATATTCGCCCGCTGCAGACACGCATATGCTCTGGTAAATGTAACATCAATCTCCTCCTGAATATTCTTCGCCTCGTCAATCAATTCCATCAATTCCTTCAAAAGAATATTCCTCTTCTTATCCATAAGGTCATACCCCTGATGGGCAAGCGCAAGAGAATTTTTAGCAAGCATCAGATTTCCTTTAGTAGGAAACTCTCTCGGGTCCATATACCGCCCTCCTCATCTGCCAAATGTTAAACATCCCCTTCATGAGGATAATACTTCTCCACCAGCTTCGTGTCGATCCGATCCAGCTCTTCCTTAGGCAGAACACCCAAGAGCCGCCATCCCAGATCCAGCGTATCCTGAATCGACCGGTTCTCCGTCGGTCCCTGGCCGATATAATGCTTCTCGAACTCCTCGCCAAACTTCAGGTACTTCTTATCAAGCGGAGACAGCTCATCTTCACCGATAACAGAAGCCAGATTCCTCGCCTCCCCCACCTTCGCATAAGCAGAGAACAACTGATTCGCAAGTCCCTGATGGTCTTCTCTCGTATACCCCTCGCCAATCCCATCCTTCATCAGACGGGACAGAGAAGGAAGGATACTAATGGGCGGATACACAGCCTGCCCATGGAGGTTCCGGTCAAGCACCACCTGTCCCTCCGTAATGTACCCGGTCAAATCCGGAATCGGATGGGTAATATCATCATTGGGCATGGTCAGAATCGGAAGCTGTGTCACAGAGCCGCTGGCCCCCTGCACAATCCCCGCCCGCTCATAAAGCGTGGCCAGCTCACTGTACAGATACCCAGGATACCCCTTTCTGGAGGGAATCTCCCCCCTGGAAGAAGACACCTCACGCATCGCTTCCGCAAAAGACGTCATATCCGTCAGAATCACCAGAATATGCATATTACACTCAAACGCCAGATACTCCGCCACCGTAAGCGCCACCTTAGGCGTAATCAGACGCTCTACCACAGGGTCATTGGCCAGATTCAGGAACATACACACATGGTCAGACACGCCGCTCTCCTCAAAAGTCTTGCGGAAAAACTCCGCAACATCATGCTTGACGCCCATCGCCCCAAACACCACGGCAAAATTCTCATTCGTCCCGTCCCCAAGGGACGCCTGTTTCACAATCTGCGCCGCCAACTGGTCATGGGGAAGCCCGTTCCCCGAAAAAATCGGAAGCTTCTGCCCCCGAATCAACGTGGTCAGCCCGTCAATGGCAGAGATTCCCGTCCGGATATAATTCCTTGGATACTCCCTGCGGACCGGATTCAGCGGCAGGCCGTTCACGTCTCTCTTCTCGGCAGACCCAATCGTCCCAAGCCCGTCAATCGGCACCCCGACGCCGTTAAACGTACGCCCCAGCACTTCCGGGGAAACCGCCACCTCCATGGGATGTCCGGTCAGCCGCGTATGGGTATTCCTAAGCGACATATTCTCCGTTCCCTCGAAGACCTGAATCATCGCCTTATCCTCATACAACTCCACAATACGGCCCATCTTCTTCGTATTGCCGTCCACCACAAACTCCACAATCTCATCAAAAAACGCACCCTGCAGCCCTTCCAGCACAACAAGAGGGCCGTTTATACTGCTAAGACCCAGATATTCAATAGACATATACAGCTTCCTCCTTATGCGTTCTTCGCAATCACACGATTATAGAAATCATCAATATCTTTCTTATATAAATCCAACAACTGCAGATTATCATTTGGCACATCATATTTAATCGCAATGACCTTCTCAAAAATGCCTTCTGCCTTCAACACAGACATGGGCTGTCCCATTGCCACCAGATGCCGCGCCGTCTTATACAGATACAGGATGACATCCATCATCTTAAACTGCTTCTCCATAGACACACAAGTATCATCCTTGTGAAATGCATTCTGCTGCAAAAATCCCAGCCGGATCACCTTTGCAATCTCAAGAACCAACTTCTGGTCATCCGGAAGCACATCCCCGCCGATCAGCTTCACGATTTCCATCAGGCTGCTCTCCTGATTCAAAATCGCCATCATCCGATTCCGGTAATCCACAAACTTAGGCGAAACATGATCTGCATACCAGCCGCTCAGATCATTCAGATACTCACTGTAGCTGCTCAGCCAATGAATCGCCGGGAAATGCCGGGAATACGCCAGAGACTTATCAAGCCCCCAGAAACACCGGACGAACCGCTTCGTATTCTGGGTCACAGGCTCCGAAAAATCACCGCCCTGAGGCGAAACAGCGCCGATAATAGACACCGAACCCGTCTCACCGTTCAACGTCTGCATCATGCCCGCCCGCTCATAGAAAGCCGACAATCTGGAAGCAAGATACGCCGGGAAACCTTCCTCCGCCGGCATCTCCTCCAAACGCCCTGAAAGCTCACGCAGCGCCTCTGCCCAACGAGAAGTAGAATCCGCCATAATCGCCACATCATACCCCATATCCCTGTAATACTCTGCCAGCGTAAGTCCCGTATAAATCGAAGCTTCACGGGCAGCCACCGGCATATTAGAGGTATTCGCAATCAGCGTCGTCCGATCCATCAAAGGATTTCCCGTCTTAGGATCGACCAACTCCGAGAACTCCTCCAACACCTGCGTCATCTCATTGCCGCGCTCGCCGCATCCGATATAAATAATAATATCCGCATCCGCCCATTTCGCAATCTGGTGCTGAGTCATCGTCTTCCCAGTCCCAAAACCACCGGGAATCGCAGCCGTTCCCCCTTTTGCAATGGGGAACATAGTATCCAGAATCCGCTGTCCCGTCACAAGCGGCACCGTAGCAGGGAAACGATGGCTCACAGGACGGGGAACACGAATCGGCCACCGCTGCATCATGGTAAGCTCCTTCCTGCTGCCATCCGACAACTCAACCACCGCCAGGACATCCTGAATCCTGTAATCCCCGTCCGGGACCACAGACACCACAGTCCCCTCCACATCCGGCGGAACCATACACTTATGCAGAATCGCCTGCGTCTCCTGTACCTCGGCAATCACAGCCCCACCGTGGACAGGTTCTCCTTCCACGATTGTAAGGTGCGTTTCCCACAATCTGTCCATATCCAGAGAATCCACAGAGACACCCCTTGTGATGAACGCCCCGCCGTTATCGGCAATCCGCTCTAAAGGCCGCTCAATCCCGTCAAAGATATTATTCAGGATTCCCGGCGCAAGGGTCACGGACACTGCCCCTCCTGTAGATTCTACGGTCTCACCGGGGCGAAGCCCTGACGTCTCCTCATATACCTGTATCGTGGTCAGATCCTTATCCAGGGAAATGACTTCGCCCACCAGCTTCTCTTCCCCTACATACACCATCTCTGACATCTTGAATTCCGTCTTTCCCTTGATGTAGATCACAGGCCCGTTGATTCCGTAGATTTTACCAGTCGTTACATTATCCAACCTGCACACCTCCCTTGAACACAAACTTTCTGTATTCACTCTCGATCGCGCCCTTGAAGGCATGGTCGATCAGTACATTCTTCTCATGGATCACCGCGCGCACGCCGCCAACGAAGTCCTCTTTGCTCACCGTCAGCGTCATGCCCGTATGCTCTTCCAGATATTTCTTCTTATCCTCGTCCGTCGGATTAATATAGATCGTCATGGACGCGCCGTCCGCGAACCTTGCCGCCTTCTCTATATAGGCGATCAGCAGGCGCGGATACTCGTCCGTCTTCATATATTCCTGTACCACTTCATTGACTTCCTCGAACAGCTTCTTCTTCAATTCCTTCTGCGTCTTGCTTAACTCCCGCTTCAACTCCAGCTGCGCCTTGGACATCGCCATATTAAGCTGTTGCTGCGCGCCGACACGCTCTGCCTTCACCCGCGTCTCCGACTGGCGGAGGATCTCTGCCCTGTGCTGTTCGAATACGCCAAGCAGCGCGTCCTCATGCTGTTTCATGATCGCATTGCCTTCTGCCCTGGCTTCCTCCATCGCTGCGGCCTGCAGATGTGATATCTTTTCTTCTATTGTCAAGTGTGTCACCTCATTTTATTCCTGTTCAGCCATGTGCCTGCATCCCTTTTGAATAGGCCTCACATCGGCTCAACAGCCGCTTTATAGTTTCAGGCCAATCGCCTCATTTACATAAGATGTGATAAAGTCCTTCTTACGTCCGGTTCCGTGTCTGTCAGGAATCTCGATAAGCAGCGGCATGGTACGCCCAAGCTTGATCTCGTCGATCAGGTCCGGGAACTCCCTGCCGAACTTCTCCGTCAGCAGGATCACCCCCACCGCCTTATCATTCATTGCATTTTCGATCGCCGATCTAAGCTCATCTCTTTCGTGAACCACGATGCCGTCTACTCCCGCAAGCCGCATTCCTGTCAGTGTATCGACATTATCACTGATCAGATACATCTTCATCTTACAATTTACCCAAGATCATGAAGGAGATGATCAGTCCGTACAGACACACACCTTCCGCCAGACCTACGAAGATCAGGGACTTACCAAGAGCGCTTGAGTCCTCGCTGATCGCGCCAAGCGCGGCGCTCGCAGCGCTCGCTACGGCAATACCACCGCCGACACAGGAAAGACCGGTTGACAGCGCAGCGGCGAGATAGCCGAATCCGACAGCATTCGAAGCCGCCTCTGCGGCGCCTTCGGCAGCCTCCGCAGGCGCTCCGCCGAACATCATGATCGCAGCAGCAGCAAATGCTCCGAAGTAGAAGAATGCATTTACACCGATCGCTCTCTTATAACGTTTCTTTGTCTTCTCTCCGATCAGATAATATCCGAACGGGATGATGATACTGAGTACCAGCGCTGTGATGAGTAATAATTTCACTGTTAATGACATGATTGATATCCTCCTCTTACTTTTATCCTTATCTTATATATTCGCATCCTATTGCATTATATTATAACTTCTTCTGCTTATTAAAAGGCTTGAACTCCCTGCCGCTTCCCTTGTAGAACCGGCTGAACATCTCGTAATACTCAAGACGCAGCACCTGGATCCCGACGATCAATCCCTCCAACGCGCATACGACCACATTTCCAAGAATGATCCCGAACAGGTTCGGCGTTCCGTTCTCTGCGCCCGACAGCATAAGCACTACTTCCATGATCGCCGCATGGCTGACCGCAAATGCGCCGATACGCACATAAGACAGCGTATTGGAAAAGTAACTCAAAAGCGTCTCGAACAACTCGAAGAAGCCCTGTACCAGGAACATTGCCTTGCTCTCTTCCATCTTCTTATGATTGTGCTCCACCAGGTTCGTAAGCGGTTCCTTGAACACGAACAGAAGGATCGGGATCCCTAAGAATACCGCCATCAGGATATTCCCCGGAACCTTATGGCCGGTCATGTACAGTACGATGGTCAGTACAAGAAATCCATAGAACACAAGCCCCGCCACACCGTTCGTTGAAAACCACAGGTTCTCCGTATCGTGCGCCTTTGCCGCGTTGACAATCTGGAAGATCATCACCAGAATATTAAGCGCCATTCCAAATCCGATCGCTATAATGAATACCGTATTCAACTGTCCGATAAACGGCAGGTTTGTCATCGCCTCCACCGGACGCAGCCAGATCGCAGGAATGATATCTTCGAATCCGAAGATACTGCCGAACAACACCCCGAAGATCATAGAGAAGATACCCGCGATCGAGACGATACCCGCCAGGTTCATCTTCTTCTTAAGATAAATGAGTCCGCCGATCGCAAACAGGCAGAAGCCTTGTCCCACATCTCCGAACATCGCGCCGAAGATAAATGTATACGTAAGCGCCACGAACATGGTCGGATCCATCTCGTCATGCGCCGGAAGCCCGTACATCTGGATAAACAACTCAAAGGGCTTGAAGAATCTTGGATTCTTAAGCTTAGTCGGAGGCTCACCGAAGAACTTCTCACGATCCTCTTCCACGACGATAAACACCCTGTCGTCGTCTTTCGATTCCTCCAGGAGCGCCGCCACGTCGGCTTCTCCCATCCAACCGCAGAGGATATAGTAATCTTCCTTCGATTCTCCCTCGTCCGTCCTCGCCGCCATCTTACGGACGTCAAAATTATTCGACAGCTCTTCAAGCCGCTTCCTGGTTCCCAGAAGCTTCGCCGAGCGGCTGTTCACCAGTTCCTCGATCTCTTTGTCGATCTCCTCCATCTGCTTTTTGGTATCCTCGATATCCCTCTGCATACTGGCACAGGCATCCTTCGGCGTCCCGATATACTCCGCCGGGATCGTGATCTTTTCAAAATGCAGAGAATTAAACGCCGAGTCCACCTTGCTCATATCCGCGTTCGCTACGAAATAACAGCCGTAGACGTAATTCTCGTTTCTCGTGCCCTCAAGGAACACTGCCTGCAGATCTCCGAACAGATACTTCTCAAGCTTCTTATAATAATCAAGGCTGATCCTCCCGAAGCGGATCTTCATATACTTGTACCGCATCGTCTTATGCAGGTCCAGGTTCAGCGGCGCGAACGGCTCTAAGACATTCAGCTTCTCCCTGGTATCAGTCTCCTTCTTACTAAGCAGCTCCTTCTTCTCCTGCAGGTCCAGATAGTCATGGTTCAGCTCCCTGATAAAAGCAAGCATCTCATCCTTTGACAGCGTCTGGTCCATCTTATCCGCACCCTCCGGCAGAAGCTCCGCAAACTGCTCCGCCTTCGCCAGCGCATCCTTATACGGATTCACCTCGATAAATGGCAGAAGGTTATCTGTCGTCTTCAGTTCTGTAACCGCATTCTCAAGCTGCATCTCGTATTTCGACAGATATTTCTCGCATACACGGTCGATATCGGTTCTCGGACCGCTGATGCTTAAGAATTTCATCTTTACAATCATTGAATCACACCTCCTAAGTATCCTAACGTCTCTCTTGAAGTTAAGCCGTAACGGATACATTCAAGGGCCGTAGTTAATTTGTAGATCTCTTCTTCCTTCAAGAACAGGTATGTGTTCACCGTCGCGATAGAGTAAGGATTGCGTCTCCGGTCGCTGATACACTGGCGTTCCAGACATTCCTTATACGTGGCTTCCAGCGTCTTCCCGCTGATGTCCGCGTATTTCCTTGCATAATACGTATCCTCCAACCGCTTCTCGAATTCCTCCACCGTCGGCGCCTCCACCAGGTTCTTGAACTCCTCGATCCCTAATCTGTATTGAATCGGGATCGTCAGAGAATAGATGTCCGGCGCAAGCATGTTATAATACTTCTTCGCACGGTAGATCCACTGTATATTCAGAAGATCGATCTTCGTACCGAAGTCCCGGATATACATCTCTCGCTCCTTTCCCTTAAGAAGCCTCCGGTTCTTCCTCCACATCTCGGAGAAATAATACAGGTCCAGCGCCAGATCATAATCAAAAAGCGTCGTACTCTCCGAATCAATAAGAGGTTTTAACGGTTCATAATATTCCGTATCCTTCAGGTTGTCGATCAATTCTGCGATGTTCCTCGATGTGGCAAGCTTATCTATGGATATCTGAGAATATTTATCAAAAAACACCTTCTTATACTCTATATCAAACGGCATATCATAGTGGTTGAATACGATACGCAGGCAATAATTGATCAGGTCGATCTCATATCTCTTCCAGTAAAGCTTCAGGAACTTCTTCTGCTCCATTCCCGCAAAACGGAAGATCCGCGTATAGTCGTCGAACAGGGATTGATACAGTATCTTCTCCATGTTCCCTCTATGATACAGCGATATATCCATCTGCTCCACATATCTTGCATAAGCCGGTTTGCCTTTCAGATATTCGATCGCCTCCGGGACGCTCCTTAAGTTCGCGATATTCTCGAAGTCCCTCTTCGTAAGAAGCTTCGCCTGCATCGCCCGCACCTTCGTGGTGAGCCCGCTGTATGTCATTACATTTCCCATGCCCTACACCTCTGCTATATGCGACAGGATCTCCCTGGCGTATGCAGTATGATTCTCCTCGAATTCCTTCTTCAGATTATCAATCGCCGAACGGTTCTTCTCCCGCTCCTCATTCAGGATCCGTTCCATCTTCTCCTGTGCATCCCGCCTGATCCTCTCCAACTGCTTCTGGGTCTCATCCTCGATCGCCGCGTCAAAACGGTCTCTCTGGTTCTGGATCCTCTTCTCGATCTCACTCTTCTGGGCCTGTGCATGCTCCACAATCGCTTCTGCCGTTTCCTCGATATCCGCTATCTTCTTGACAACTGTGTCCACCTGGCCACCTCCATTCCTCCACTTTTTCCAGTTCACCGGCAGGTCAGTCAGGTTTTCATGTATAATACCGCATGATATCACATAGAAACCGTGCCCTTTCCCGTCATTTTTGCACACAATTATAATATACTCCGATTTTTTCAAATTTCCATAGTCAAATTTACCAAAAAAACAGCTCTTTGTTATAGATTTCACACACTTATATCGAATTGACTTTTCAGCCCTCCCATTATAAACTATGAAACATACAAAAACACTTGAAAACAGGGAGGGATCGCATATGCGCCTAAGAAATATTCCACGCGCCGGCAGCGTACTGGACGCGTGTAAAGAAGTTGTTAAAGATGAAACAGAATACCGCGGCAGGTGGCGGGAAATATTTGGCAATCCCCGCCCGATCCATATAGAGATCGGAATGGGGAAAGGACAGTTCCTGCTGACCCTCGCCGCAAAGAACCCGGACATTAATTATATTGGGATCGAACGGTACTCAAGCGTGCTGCTCCGGGCGGTGGAAAGGTTCCAGAGCGAAGGCGGCAGCGCCAAGATACCCGCCCAAGGAAAATTGCCAGACAATCATGCGCCGGCAGACAAGCCGGGAATTTCCAATATCCGCTTCATCTGTATGGATGCACGCAATGTCCCAGATGTATTTGCACCAGGCGAGATCGACCGGATCTACCTGAACTTTTCCGACCCCTGGCCCAAATCCAGACATGCCTCAAGGCGTCTTACCTCCAAAGAATTCCTGGCTCGGTACCATAAGATCCTATCGGACGGCGGCGCCATCGAATTCAAGACGGATAACCGCGCGCTCTTTGATTTCTCTGTGACAGAAGTTCTTGAAAGCCCCTTCTTCGTGATGGATCGCCATACCTTCGACTTGCATCGGGACACGGTAATGAACCAGGGGAATATCATGACCGAATATGAAGAAAAATTCTCTTCTCTGGGAAATCCGATCTGCAAATTAATTGCTACTACTCACAAAACCGCCTTCTCCTGCATATATAGTATAGAAGAAATAATGTCCTGAGGTACGCATATGGGATGCAGAAAAAGAAGGAAAAGCTTACGGCAGAAGATCTGTGAATTCACTTATCACAGGAAAGGACTCCACAAGAAACTCTCTTGTCTGAGGAAATCTATGGATGAAGTATGCCGCACACTAAATCCCGGCTGCTGATCTTAAGACCAAGAGAGGTAAGTGTTATGCAACATCTGACATCCAAAAACTTTTCCGCCGAGACAGGGCGCGGCTCCCTTCCGGTCGTTGTCATGTTCTACGCCGTATGGTGCGGCAAATGTGCCATGATGAAGCCGATGATAGAGGAAATCGAAAAAAAATACCGGGGAAGATCGGAAGAGCACACGTCTGAACTCCAGTCACCGATGTATCAAATTCTGCGAAGCAGAGATCGACGAATCCCCTCTGCTCGCCGCCCATTACGAAGCCGATACCGTCCCAACCTTCGTCTTTTTCCAACGCGGACATTGTCTCGGTTCCATGCACGGGATCATTGATGAAGGCATATTCGAACAGCGTCTACAAAAAATCTTTAGAAATAGTTAAGGCATATTTTATTTGCAAATGCTGTAGAATGTGTTATATTATGTAGGACTTAAGAAAAAAGGGGGTATAGGTGATTACACCGCACATTATGAAGAATGTAAAGAAGATCATACCAATTATGTTGGCTGCCGCTTTGACATGCACAAGCCTTCCTATGGTAGCAAAAGCAGACAGTTCTAAAGTCGTCACACTCGGCGCCAATCTGTCAGAAGAACAAAAGGCATCTATGTATAAATATTTCGGAACAACGGCTGACAAAGTAGACACCATCGAAGTTACGAATACCGACGAAAGAAAATACATGGAAGGGATTGCATCCGAAGCACAGATCGGAACACGCACTTACAGCTGCTCTTACGTGGAGCCGACCACCAGCGGCGGTATCCAGGTCAAAGTCGGGAATCTGACATTTGTGACAAGTTCCATGATCGCAAGCACGCTGCTGACTTCAGGGGTTGAGAACTGTAACGTCGTCGCGGCTTCTCCTATTGAGGTATCCGGCACCGGCGCGCTGACCGGGATCATGATGGCATACGAGAAAGCAAGCGGCACCACACTGAGCGAAGAACAGAAGGCCGCAGCTACGGAAGAGCTCGTGACAACCGGAGAGCTTGCAGACACGATCGGCAATAAAGAGGCAACCGATCTGATGAACGAAGTAAAACAGGAGGTCATCAAAGAAGGCCTGACCGACGAAGGCGCTATCAACGACGCCATTGACAATGCCGCAAAGACTTATAATATCACGCTCACAGAAGAACAGATGGCAAAGATCAATTCTCTGATGCAGAACATTGCACAGTATGATTATGATGTGAAGTCACTTCAGCAAACTCTGGAGAATCTGGAGGGCAAAGCAAGTGAAAGCGGTTTCTTCTCTAACCTTTGGAATTCCGTCAAGAACATCTTCACCGGAGGCGGCGAGACAAGCGACGGCGGTATCATCAACGACACCAATGACGATATCCTTGGACCGGACGCCGTTATCAACAACACGTTGGAGGCATTAGACAGCGACACCGAAGAAAAAGAAGGCTTCTGGGACAAAGTCACAGGCTTCTTCAAGGGACTCTTCGGCGGCAATGATGAAGATGCGGAAGACGAGACTGCTGACGAAGAAGATACAGATCTCGAAGAAGACGAAGATGTGGAAGAGGACGGCGACACGGAGAACTTAGACGACATGGACGATCCTGACGGCACGGACAATACGGACGATATTCTGTCTGATGAAGAATCCGACAACTCTCTCCTGGACGACACTGCCGATCCAACAGACGGCGGAGCAGCGTCCGATGACGCCAGTCCGGCAGATGCTTCTCTAATAGAAGGCAGCCAGACAGACGGCACGGATCCATCTGGTTCTGCAACGGATGGAACTACCGATTCCAATACGGCAAACTAATACAATAAGCGGCTGTTGCGAAATGCAGTTTATACACTATATTCGGTGTATAACCGTAATTTCGCAACAACCGCTTTTTTTCAGCCGCGCTTAAAACTCAAAGATCGCTACTCCATATGGCGGCAGCTTATAAGCAAATGAGAATGGCCTTCCGTCACATTCCTGCTTCACTGCCTTATATACCGCCGGACGTTCCTCGCCTTTCCCGCCGTACTTCACATCATCACTGTTCATGATCAGTTTGTACTGCTTCTTTCTCGGCACTCCGACCCGGTAATCCTCTCTAGCCATCGGCGTAAAGTTACATACAAATAACAGATTCTTCTTCTTCCCTTTCGAATGTCTCACGAAACTAAAGATACTTCTGCTGGCATCATCTGCATTGATCCACTCAAATCCTTCCCAGCTGTCGTCTAATTCGTACAACGCTCTGTTCCGTTTATATAGATGCAAAAGGTCTTTCACCCAATTCTGGATCTGCTGGTGTTCCTTCTCTGCCAGAAGGAACCAGTCAAGCTCTCTCTCTTCACTCCATTCCCGAAGCTGTGCGAACTCCTGTCCCATGAACAGAAGCTTCTTACCTGCATGCCCCATCATAAACGCGTATCCGACCTTCAGATTCGCAAATTTGTCAAATCCAAGCCCCGGCATCTTATTGAGCATGGAGCACTTCAGATGAACCACCTCGTCATGAGACAACACCAGGATATATTTCTCACTGTACGCATAGCTCATGGCAAACGTCATCTGATTATGATGGTCTTTTCTAAAATACGGATCCAGCTTCATATACTCCGTGAAATCATGCATCCATCCCATATTCCACTTCAGGCTGAATCCCAGTCCGTCGTCTTCCACATTCCCGGTTACCATCGGCCATGCCGTCGATTCCTCCGCGATCATAAGCGCCCCGGGATTTCTACCAAGCACAACAGAATTCAGGTGTTTGAAGAATTCGATCGCTTCCAGATTCTTATTGCCGCCGTATTTATTCGCGATCCACTGGCCATCCTGCTTGCCGTAATCCAGATACAGCATGGACGCCACCGCATCCACCCGAAGTCCATCCACATGGAACTGTTCGATCCAGTACAGCGCGTTCGAGATCAGGAAATTACGCACTTCATTCTTACCATAGTCAAAGATCTTCGTGCCCCAGTCCGGATGTTCACCTTTCTTCGGATCCGCATACTCATAAGTCGGCGTCCCGTCAAAATCAGCCAACCCATGTATATCTCTTGGGAAATGTGCCGGTACCCAGTCCAGGATCACTCCGATCTTGTTCCGGTGAAGATAATTGATCATCCATGCAAAATCCTCCGGAGTCCCATATCTTGAAGTCGGCGCAAAATATCCGATCACCTGATAACCCCAGGAACCGTCGAAAGGATGCTCCGCGATCCCGATCAGCTCCACATGAGTGTATCCCATATCCTTTAGGTATTTCGCGATCTCTTTCCCGAACTCCCGGTAATTATAGAAGCCTTCATCTTCCCTTCCGAGATGACGTTTCCACGAGCCAATATGCGCCTCGTAGACTGACATAGGCTGCTCCGTGTGTTTCCATTTCTTCCGGTTCTCCATCCACGTTTCATCCGTCCACTTGATCTTCGCAAGATCCGCTACCCTGGACGCCGTGCCCGGCCGCAGCTCCGCATATGTTCCGTACGGGTCCGCTTTGAACACATACTCGCCCGTATAAGTTTCTACACAATATTTGTACAGGGCATACTCTTCAATATCCGGAACAAAACAAGTGTATATACCAAGCGGCTCCCCTCTCTCCATCGGATTCGCTTCCATATCCCAATCGTTAAAATCTCCCACCACGGATACCGAACGTGCATGAGGTGCCCATACCGCAAAATATACGCCTTCTTTCTTTCCTTTCTTCACCTTATGAGCACCCATCTTTTTATAGATCTCATAATGATTCCCCTGTCCCAGAAGATAATGGTCCAGCTCGCCGATCTCATATGGTTTTTTCCTTTTTTCTGCCATTTCCTCATACCTCACATTCTGTTAGGATATCTCTTATTATACTTTAGACTGACGCAAAAAGAAAGAGTTTTGGACAATCTTATCTGTCAAAACCCTTTCTTTTTTTTAATTAAATCTTAAAATCTTCTTCTTTCAGAATAATTCTGTCAGACTCGTCTGTACTTCTGCCGAATACCCTTCGCGCCAGGTGCTTTACATTCGCTTTCTGTGAATGCTCGATCGCTTCATCCATGATATCCTTAACTTCTGCTACGGATACGGCATGATCCTCACGCTGCATGACGTCAATCCTGCTATACAGGGCAAGGATTCCCATCTCATCCAGCTTGTAGCCATTTTCCTTTGCATAAGTCTGCCCAAATGTTACCAGCTCGTCATTGATGAAGATCGGCAGCTCCAGTTTGGAAGTGAACTTCTTCTTGAACTCCGGATTCGCCGTGAGGACACGCTCCAAAGGTTTTCTCTGATCCTCCAGGACGAACAGCAGCTCGCCTGTCTTCTTCTCCATCAGGTGATTCAGCTCCTTAACTGTCCTTGAGTTCAGTTTCCCCGCTTTCTCAATGATGATCGCTCCGCCGCGGAGCTTCTGGATGATATTCGTCAATTCCTTCTTATTCAGAGACTCGCCTGTAACGATAGCGACTTTGCCCTGTTTCAGGTTTCTCTGCTTCTGGATCGCCTTCACGATATCTACCGCCAGCACGGTCTTACCGGATCCTTTGCGTCCTATTACAAGAAGATTACCTGTTTTGGAAGTCCCTTCCTTTCTCGCTCTTCTGTCATTATCAAGCACTTCCACGATCTGTTCACTCATCCCCCTTACCGGAACAAAGTAAGAGAACAGTTTCTTCTGCTCTTCCGTAAGTCCTGCCTTCAAGCCGATCTCACTGGTAGCGTTAAGGTCATACCTTCCGGTAACAACGAACCCTGTATCAAAAGGAACTCCCTTTCCTTTTGATTTTTTAATCCTCGCCTGGATCTCTTCCTCCGACGGCTCCTCGATCTCAAGGTCTTCTTCCTCCTCAAAATCCTCTTCTTCAAAGCCTTCTTCTTCTACCTCTTCTTCAAGCTCTTCTTCCTCAAAATCTTCTTCCTCAAGCTCATCCTCTTCATAATCATCTTCTTCAAAATCGTCTTCTTCTATATCATCTCCAAATTCCTCGTCTTCTTCTATGTAATCCTCTACATCATCAAAGTCGTCTTCTTCAAAATCTTCCTCTTCAAAATCCTCTTCTCCGAAGTCCTCTTCCTCTTCGAAACCTTCCTCTTCAAAGTCGCCTTCCCCGAAGTCCTCTTCCTCTTCGAAGCCCTCTTCTCCGAAGTCCTCTTCCTCTTCAAAATCCTCTTCTCCGAAGTCTTCTTCCTCTTCGAAGCCCTCTTCTTCAAAATCGCCTTCTCCGAAATCTTCTTCCTCTTCGAAACTCTCTTCTTCAAAGTCTCCTTCTCCGAAGTCTTCTTCCTCTTCGAAACTCTCTTCTTCAAAGTCTCCTTCTCCGAAATCTTCTTCCTCAAATCCTTCTTCTACAAAGTCTTCTTCTACAAAGTCTTCTTTCTCTTCAAAGTCCTCTTCTCCGAAGCCTTCTTCCTCAAATCCTTCTTCTCCAAGGTCTCTGTCCTCTTCGAAACCTTCTTCTCCGAGAGCTTTTTCCTTTTTGAAACCTTCTTTTCTAAGAGCCTTTTCCTTTTCGAAGCCTTCTTTTCCGAGAGTTTTTTCTTCATCGAAATCTTCTTCGAAACTTTCTTCCTCAAAGCCTTCCTCTCCGAAGTCTTCTTCTACAAGTTCTTCTTCTCCGAAATCTTCTTCGAGACTTTCTTCTGCAAAGTCCTCTTCCTCAAAATCTTCCTCTTCGAAACCTGCTTTCTCTGTTCCCTGCGCCTGGTATCTGCGTTCAACGATATCGTTCACAGATTCCTCTTGCTCTCCCACACCAGCATCTTCCTGGGCATCCTTTCCCAACTCTTCCATAAGGCGTACGATATCATCCGGAATTCTCTTTGTCTTACCGACTACATCCACATCTTGCTTCTTATCTTCTATCTCGATCGCAATGTTCTCCTGAGTTGTCTGCCGTACCTTCTTGCCGTTCGGCTTTCTGACGCCTGCCGTTCTTATCGTTTCCTCTTCTGCCTGCCTGCGCGCCAGTTCTTCTGCCGCCTTACGCTTCTCCTCTCTGCGGGCTGCTTCTGCTGCCGCTTTACGCGCTGCCTCTTCTTCTGCTGCCCTGCGTACTGCTTCTTCCTCCGCTGCCTTGCGGATCGCTTCTTCTTCTGCCGCCTTGCGGATCGCTTCCTCTTCTGCCGCCTTGCGGATCGCTTCTTCTGCCGCCCTGCGTACTGCTTCTTCCTCCGCTGCCTTGCGGATCGCCTCTTCTTCTGCCGCCTTGCGTCTGGCTTCTTCCTCCGCTGCCCTGCGTCTGGCCTCTTCTTCCGCTGCCTTACGCTCCGCTTCTTCCGCTGCCCTGCGGATCGCCTCTGCCGCTCTGCGCGCCGACTCTTCCTCTGCCGCTTTGCGGGCTGCTTCTTCCACTGCCCTACGCGCCGCCTCTTCTTCTGCCGCCTTGCGGGCTGCCTCTTCCGCCGCCTTACGCTCCGCTTCCTCTTCTTCTGCCTTGCGCGCCGCTGCTTTTTGCAAAGCCTCTTTCTCAGCCAGCTTCTTTACCGCTTCTTCTTCCTCTGCTTTACGCGCCGCCGACTCTTCTTCCGCCCTGCGGATGGCGTCTCTTCTCTCTAATTCCTTACGAAGCTCTATCTCATCCCGCTCTCTGCGAAGTCTCTCGTCATCTTCTTCGCGCTGCCTCTCTATGGCTTCGGCATTTACCCTCTGCTTAGCCTCCCATTCCTGAAGGATCTCCTCTATGCGCATCTGTCCGGTTGCCCGCAGCGCGCTTGTCTTCTGATCCGTAACAAGAGGCTTCCTCTTCTGTGCCGCCGGAGCCGGAACCTGCTCCACCGCCTCAAGGATATCCTCTTCCTCTATCGTCAGCTCTTCCGCCGGAGCCTCTTTAGCCTTCGGCGCTTCCTCGCCCTTCTCGAACAAACTATCCATATGTATCTGCCCGGTGACCTGGCGTATTCCCTCTTTGACTTTCGCCATCGTCTTCTCCACAGTCCGGAAGCCGTTGGCAAGCGCCATGCCGCTGGCAATAGCCTCCTGAAGCGTTGCTCCTTTCACCACCCTGGTGATGGAAGAACCCTTTTCAGGCTGCTTCGTATCCTCATTTTCCAAAGCATACTGCTCCTGCGCCCCGTCTTCCATACTCTCCGGCGCTTCTTCGCGTGTTTCTTCACGCGGCTCTTCCTTGACCGGCTTTACCACAGCTTCCTTCCTAACCGGCTCTTCCTCCCGGATCACTTCATCCAGAGGCACCGGCACCCTCGCAGACGTATCCCGTTTGACAGGCCGGGACTTCTTATATGCACCCGGACGGGCGTCGTATTTCTGCTGTTGGAGCGGGGTCAGCGGCTTATACTGCATCTTAAGCTCCATAGCCTGATAAACATACTTTCCCTCGCTGAACCACAGGATCAAATCGTCGCATTCCTCCAGACATTCTGCCGTCATACCCGCCTCATGGTATAACCTTGCCAGTTCATACGCCCATTTTTCTATATATTCTGCTTTCTTAAACTCCTCCAGAGCATCAATCTGCTCACTAAGAGGAGCGCCCTGCGCCCTTAAGATCCTGTATTTCAATATGTACTGATTCGGATCCTTCGGCGCCAGTTTAACGAATTCCTCATAACAATCAGCCGCTTCTTCAATATCGTTGATCCTCAATGCAAGAAGCCCCAGACGATACGCGATCTTCCTACTCCCCGGAGAACGGTCAAAGGCTACGAACAGGATATCCCGGCTCTTCTGATATTCCGCGTTATATTCATATATCTCGCTGACCGTGTTCAAAGTCCCAACATTTTTGACTCTGCGCCAGTCGATCGTGTCCGCAATTTCCATTGCTTTCTTATACTGCTTCTTCTCCAGATACTCCTGCATCTGTTCTGTTTTCACCCTATATTCATACTTATCCAAATTACTCACCTCAAAAGATTTGTTAAAATTGTATGATTCTACATTTTTACAGATATAATTCTATCATACGCCATGTACAATGTCAAAATTATACGTTCAAAATTGTCAAAAAACCTCCTATTTACAAGGTCATCCGCCCATCTGATCCTATATGGTTAAGATATGCGTCCTCTTTATACTGGTGCGTATCATCCTGCGAGTTTTCAGGTCCTCTCCATGATACGATCTCTGCCGGAAATCCGCAAAGAAAAATACATACAAACAAAAAAGGCGGTCAGGCTTTGGTTCGATCACCAAATCTGCCGCCTTATATTCTTATGAAGTTTTAATTTATTTTTATAATCGGAGGATTCTTCTTCGATCACTGATGTTCCCTTCTGCCTTGCTTCATATCCGCTTTACAGCTCCCGATATGTACCCCTCTAGATCCTATCCTTCTGTTATCTATAGTAGACAGATATAATAATTTGATCAGCCATATTAGGTAATGTTTCTTCACACATCTTCTAATATAACAAAATCCTATGTGGTATCTTTCTCAATATGTCTGCAGGTCTTGATCTTTTTATCTTATCCGGTATTCTTCATCTCCGATCCTTGATCTTATTCTATTACCGGTTCCTCTACCATCTATCATTAAGGCTTATTCTACGGGAACTTCTCTCTGCCATACCACTAACATATTGAATGATGGATTCTTTTACATTGTCCAATGGATTAAGCCTCCTTTCTGCTTGTCTTTTGGATTGGTTATATAATATCACTCAAGCCTTTATTTGTCAATGCTATTTTTGAATTTTTCCTCAAATAATTCATAACATAATTTTTCATATAATATTTTCAGATTTTAACAAATTATTTTTACAATTCGCGCAATTTTTCTGCAGCAATTGTAAACCTTTATATATTATATGGTTGACAAATATTCTCTCTTCTTTTATAATTACACTATTATGTTTGAAAGGAGACTCACCGATACCATGAAACATCTCTCACCAACCAACACCCCCCGTACCTCCGATACGACGGGCACAACCGGCAGGTTATCTACCCGCAGGTTAGTCCTGATCGCATTGGCAACCGCCATAACCTGCGTCTTCGCACCGCTGTCGGTTCCTATTCCGATAAGCCCCGTTCCCATCTCGCTTACGAATCTGGTACTGCTGATCAGTATCTATATCCTGGGTTGGAAGGACGCGACGATCAGTTTCCTTGTCTATCTCCTGCTCGGCGCCGTCGGTCTTCCGGTATTCTCCGGATTCGCAGGCGGATTCGCCAAACTTGCCGGACCGACAGGCGGCTATCTGATCGGATTCATCTTCATGACCATACTGGCAGGAATCTTCGTCGAACGCTTCATTGGCAAGCGATATCTGATCATTATCGGGATGATCCTTGCAACGGCTATCGCCTATATCTTCGGCACCGCATGGCTTGCATTCCAGATGGAGCTTCCCTTTACCGCGGCGCTTTCCATCGGCGTGATCCCTTATCTGCCAGGGGATACGGCAAAGATCATCATTGCAGTTATCTTTGGACCTGTCCTGAGAGCCCGCATATCCCAGATCCGGTAAAGCAATTAGTCGATTGTACCAAATCCGGTAAAGTAATTCATTAGTTATACCAGGGGTGCATGACAATCCACTTTGTCATGCACCCCTAATGTTTATTTATCACAAGCAGAAGCACAATTCTTAAACAGACATATCCCAACCTCACAAATGGAATAATCTCGGCACACTCTTATAAGATCAGATCTCCCACCTTCTTATAATCTTTCAGGCTATATGCTTCGATAATATTTCCCTGCACCACGTACAACGTCTCATCAATATAGACTCCCCTGGTACAGCACATACCGTTCCCGTTGACGTCTTCCTCCATATTGCAGAGGAATCCATCCTCCTCATCATATTCAAAGAGGAAATATCTCTGCCCGCCCATGGCATTTCCCGAGAATCCTATGATATTCCTGCCAGGATCAATAAGCGCCGCTTTGTAATCATAAGAAACATCCGCGCCATACACATTCTCCAACACATACGTATCCTTCTCTTTCACATCCGTCTTGTCAGAGATATCGAACATGGATAGCTTCACCCCGTCCGTAATCTGCGTCTCTTCATCTACATTCATGCCGATCCCAAGCAGTTGGTCCTCCCCATAGAAGTGAAGATAATCCGAAAAACCAGGTATCTTGAGCTCGCCGACGATCTTCGGTTTCTCTGGATCGGACAAATCCACACTGAACAGCGGATCCGTCTCCCGAAACGTCACAAAGTAACCGACCTCTCCCATGAATCTTGCAGAATAGACTCTCTCGTCTTCGGCGAGATCCTCTATCGCCCCGATCTGTTTCAGCTCTTTATCCAGGACATACACCGAATTCGTCTCACCCTCCGTAGTCACAACACGAAGGTTCCCTTTATATTCATCTATACAGAACGAATCTTTCAGATAACCGCCGAATTCTCCCTGAACCTTTGCTTTCAGCTCTCCGTCCTCATATCCAACCTTCCGGATCGTCGTGGTACAATCCGCCCTACCATATCTATAGTCCCATTCTGTCTCATAAAAGTAAATATTCTCGTTACTTACATAGAGCTGTCCTCCTTTAGAGAATAACGCGATACTGTCTTTTGTTTCCTTGGGCTTCTTCGGATCCACCACCGTAATGATCTCATACCAGTACGCCTCCTTACCAGGCGGAAGGCAAATGCTATCGGCTTTCATATTTTCCCCGTTGACCCTGGGTATATAATCTATCGGCTCCATGTGATCTTTCAGATTCAATCCCCATTCACTGAACAGATACAGGTAACCGTCCGACATCCGCGACGACTGATAGAATCCGCTCTGGCTTACGCTGCCTTCTTCCGCCGGATTACGCGGATCCTGTATATCATAGGTCACCGCCACGGTTGACGACGCCCCGTCTCCCAGATATCCCGGATACCTATCCATCATATACTGGTTGTCAGCGCTGCATATCAACACCAACTTCTTCGTATCCGGCATCACATAAAACTCATAGATCCGGCAGTCCTCTCCCTTATCCTCCATTTTGATCGAAGCTGCCTTCTTGAGTTCCTGCCCCTGGGTGTCAACCACCGCGATCTCTTTATTATTATCTTCCAGTACATACAGATACCGCCCGTCCGTCTTGACGATATCCGCTTCATCCACACCCTCCTGCCGTACATTCGTCTCCGAATAATCTCCGGAAGCATTCCCCGCCGCCTCGTCCATCGCTGCCGATTCCGCCGTCTTCCTGGAACTATTCCCGTTAGAGCCTGCCATTGCAGCGCCGTCTTCCGCCGCCGCGGCCCCTTCGCTTCCTCCCGTGTCAGCAGTTTCTGCCTCTGCCGCCACGTAGAATTCTTCATGCTTTATGATAGATTCATCAGAGTATGAATTTTCTATAGATTCCTGATATGCTTTGATACAATCATAGATCTGAGGATAATCTTCCGCGCAGATGATCTCTTCGCTTCTGCCGCTGTCTTTATTCTTCCCGTCAGACGCCCCCGCATTCCCCTGATCAGGCAGATCTCTTTGCACTCCCGGCATCTTCCACACCGCCAGCGACACAACTGCCGCACAAGCCGCCGCCAGCATACATGCCTTCCATGTGCGGTTCTTCCTCTTCTTCACATCTTCCGTTCCCGGCTCCTTCTCATCCAGCATCCGGCGGATCTGCTCCGGCTTAAGCGTCTCCGGAATCTCCGTATCCGCCGTCTTCTCCCTGAGCTTATCCAACGTCTCTTGCTCTCTTCTATCCATACAACCGCCTCCTTTGACTCATCTTAATACACATTCCATCTTCTGAAGCGCACGGCTTCTCTTCGAGCGCACCGTATTCGGATTCATTTTCAACGCTTTCCCAATCTCCTGACTGTTATATCCGCCGAAAACGGACAGCCCCACTATCATCTGTTCCTCTTCTTCCAGAAGAAAGAATGCTTTCCTGACATCCACCGCTATCCCCAGTTCCATCTCCTGCGACGGGATCCGTGAGATCATATCCTCCTGTGAATGTACTTGCTCCTTTGCCACTTTCTTAAGCCTTTTCCTGCAGACATTTGATAAGATCGTGAATATCCAGTTCTTGAATGCCTCCTCATTTTGCAGCTTCCTGATATTCTCATACGCAGCCACCACTGCCTCGCTGACCGTATCCTCTGCCTCCTGCCGGTTCTTCATCATACACAGTGCAAAACGGTACATATCCTTATAGACCGCCTCATACATCTGTGCAAATGTCTTTGCGTCGCACTTCATCGTCTCACCTCCATGTATATTAGAGTCAAAAAAGGGGAGAACTGTTGCATTCTCCCCTTAATTTTCTGTCCATACGGTTGTAAATTATCCTCTATAATAATTGATCAGGCATCCCTTAAGAATGATCTCCCGCTCAACATCCGTCAGATCGCCCAGTTTCAGCGTGATCTCTTTCCAGTCTTCTCCTGCCCCGATCACATATGCCCGGACCTCTGCCTCTTTCCCTGTGATCACCTTCCTGATCTTGGGGACAAATATATAATCTCCGTTCTGAAAGCTCAGCGCCTTATGATCCTCTTCTGTGAGGAACGGGAGCATCCCCCAGTTGATCAGATTCGAACGATATCTCTTGGTCGCGTATTCGTTGGCGATATTCGCCCAACCGCCCAGCACCTTCTGGCAGGATGCCGCCTGTTCTCTTGCAGAACCGTCCCCCGGCTTCACCGCGAATATCGTACTTCCAACTCCGAGATTCGTCCTGTCGATCTCGGGATAAACCTCGTGGATCTTATTCATGACCGGCTTTAATTCCGCCAAAGCTTCCACCGGACACGCTTCTGCTTCGATCGCCTTCTCTGCCTTCTGCACTTCTTTCGCACGTCCCACGTATGCCGGATCCTTCCTGGATAACGCAAATTCCGCAAGCCCTAACGGATTCGAACGGTAGGAAGACGTCTCGCCTGACGGGATTAGCTCGTCCGTCGTAGTAACCGGATCGTGGATCTCGGATACTACTTTCAAGAGCAGATTCTCCGGGAGCGCCGCCATCGCCGGCCAGTCCTTGATATTCGGCCCGAACTTGATCTCAACCGAAGGATCCGCCTCACCCTTACTGTCAAACACACGGTTCGCATAGATATTCCGGTCAAAATGGTATTTCCGTCCCTTATATTCCACATCCAGATCTGTCGCAGGCGTCAGGAAGCCCTTATTCGCCGCCGTTGCCGCGATCGAACGCGCATCCATCAACGCCACCGAAGAGATCTGTCCGCTCTGGAGCTTCGATCCCTCGCGGTTCGGGAAGTTCCTCGTAGAATGGCGGATAGAGAATGCATTGTTCGCAGGCGTATCTCCCGCGCCGAAGCAAGGTCCGCAGAACGCAGTCTTTACGATAGTTCCCGCCTGCATAAGATCGGCAACCGCACCATTTTTCACCAGTTCCATATAGATCGGCGTACTCGCCGGATAGACGCTGAACGTAAATTCGTCTGAGCCGATATACTTCCCGCGGATGATGTCTGCCGCCGCACAGATATTCTCGAAACCGCCGCCGGCACATCCCGCGATGATCCCCTGCTCCACATACAGCCTGCCGTCCACGATCTTATCCTGCAGCGTATAATCCACCGCTCCATCAAGGCTTACCAGCGCCTTCTGCTCCACATCGTAAAGAACCTCTTTAAGATTCGCGTTCACCTCGTCGATCGTATATACATTGGACGGATGGAAAGGCATCGCGATCATCGGACGGATCTCACTCAAGTTCACATAGACCATTCCGTCATAATATGCAACCGATTCCGGATTCAATTCCTTATAATCTTCTTCTCTTCCATGGATCTCATAGAATTCCCGGATCTTCTCATCCGTCTTCCAGATGGACGACAGACAAGTGGTCTCCGTAGTCATAACATCTATACCGATACGGAAATCAGCGCTTAACTTGTCCACGCCCGGACCCACGAATTCCATCACCTTATTATTCACATATCCATTGCCAAAAGTAGCGCCGATGATCGCAAGCGCCACATCCTGCGGGCCGACGCCCTTCATGGGTTCGCCGTCCAGATAGATCGCCGTCACGCCCGGCATCCTGATATCATAGGTCTTATTCAGCAGCTGCTTCACAAGCTCCGGTCCGCCCTCGCCCATCGCCATCGTTCCCAATGCGCCGTAACGGGTATGGCTGTCTGATCCAAGGATCATCTTTCCGCCGCCTGCGAGCATCTCGCGCGCATACTGATGGATCACTGCCTGATGAGGCGGTACATACACCCCGCCGTATTTCTTCGCACAGCTCAGGCCAAACATATGGTCATCCTCATTGATCGTTCCTCCGACTGCGCACAGAGAATTATGACAATTGGTCAGCACATAGGGGATCGGGAATCTCTCAAGCCCGGACGCCCTTGCCGTCTGGATGATCCCCACAAAGGTAATATCATGGGACGTCAGCTTATCAAATTTGATCTGAAGACGCTCCATATTCCCGGATGTATTATGTGCCGCAAGGATCCCGTACGCCATCGTTCCCTTTGCCGCTTCCGCAGGAACCGCTTCCTTTCCCGTCTTTGCCTTCACTTCCTCTGCCGACGTCACAACTTCTGTTCCATTCAGCAGATAGACTCCTGTATCATACAATTTCACCATTTCTTATTCTCCTCCTGTTTTCTTCCTGTATTCCTGCAATCTGATTTCTTCTATTCCCGCATATATCTCATATGATCCGCCACCATCATGGCGATCTTGAAGGTCAGCGCGTCTTCAAATACCCTGACGTCTAAGCCTGTCCGCTTCTGAATCTTTTCCAGCCTGTACACCAGCGTATTCCGGTGGACATAGAGCTGCCGTGCCGTCTCGGAGATATTCAGGTTATTGTCGAAGAAGGTATATACCGTAACTAACTCTTCATCCTCAAAATCATCCGCCACATCCTCATCGAACACTTCATTCAAGAACATCGTACACAAAGAAGCCGGCAGCTGATGGATCAGCCGCCCGATCCCCAGTTCATTATAGGCAAGGATATTCTTGTCCGCATAAAATACCCGTCCCACTTCCAATGCCATGTCAGCTTCTTTGTAGGACTTCGATACATCCTTTAATTCACTGATGATCGTCCCATAAGCGATCCTCACGCTGACCATAGCTTCCATATTCAGCGTGTCTACCAGCTCTTTGGCGATCTGCTCCAAATGCGGATAGTCATCCGTACTCTCCAGCGCCCTTACAAGTATCACACGCTTCTCATCTACCGCGGTTACGAAATCCTTCGTCCCGGTAGCATAGAGCCCCTTCAAAGTCTCAAGGATCAGGTTGTCCCCTTCATTCTTTGCCTCGATCAGGAACACGCAGCGTCTCAGCTCTACCGGTATCTTAAGCTTCTTCGCCTGATTATAGACATCGACCAACAGCATATTATCCAGGATCAGATTCTGGATAAAGCGATTCTTATCCATCTTCTCCTTATAGGCGAAGAGCAGATTCTCAAGCTGGCTGATCCCCATCCGCCCCGCCATCTCTATCTGCGGGCAGCTGCCTTTCAACACAAGGCAATAACATGGATCCTCGTCATCTTTTACAAGGAATATCCCCACATCCTTCTTGATCTTGAACCGGATCTCATCCGTCGGTACATCTGTCAGTGTCCTGCAAAATGAAGCGACCAGTGTTTCCTGTGATGTCATCCTCTCATTCGTCATGACCAGACAGATCCCTTTCATGTCCCACACCGCACACTCCAACCCGGTGATGCTCTTCATATCCTGCACTGCTTTATGTAATATCTGATTCGATAACATGGGAACACCCTCCTGTTCTGTAGCAATAAGACTGTATTTACATACATGTTACATTCTATCACAGAATAACCCGTATATACAAGAGTATCCTCTGTTTTATAGAAAAGAAAGCCAGACACCATATAGTGTCCGGCTTCTTTGTCTTTATTATACTAGTTTGTAATTGTGTTCTCTGTCTCTTTATCAAATACGTGGATCCTGTCAGCATCCAGTGCAAACTTAACTGTGCTTCCGCTTCTTGCAGATGTTCTAGGATCAACTCTTGCAGTCATGGTAGCTCCTTCGTAATCGAAGTGTAAGAATACTTCTGCACCAAGCATCTCATATACACGGATCTTAGCTTCGATGATCGTGTTTGGAGACTTAGCAAGGAAGTCCGGCTCATCATGTACATCCTCAGGACGAATACCAAGGATAACAGTCTTTCCATTGTATCCTCCGTCGATCAGCTTCTTAGCCTTAGATTCCGGAAGTTCGATGGAAGCAGGTCCTGCAACGAGAGAAACCTTCTTGCCTTCAACCTTACACTTAGCGTCTACAAAGTTCATCTGAGGAGATCCGATGAATCCTGCTACGAACAAGTTGCACGGACGATCATACAGTGTCTGAGGAGTATCTACCTGCTGAACGATACCAGCGCTCATAACTACGATTCTTGTACCAAGTGTCATAGCCTCTGTCTGGTCATGTGTTACGTAGATGATCGTTGTGCCCAGTCTCTGGTGCAGTTTGGAGATCTCAACACGCATCTGTACACGCAGCTTAGCATCCAGGTTGGAAAGCGGCTCATCCATAAGGAATACCTTAGGATTACGAACAATAGCACGACCCATAGCAACACGCTGTCTCTGACCACCGGACAAAGCCTTCGGTTTACGATCCAACAGAGCTGTCAGGTCAAGAATCTTAGCTGCTTCTTTAACCATCTTATCGATTTCATCCTTCGGAACTTTTCTTAACTTAAGTCCGAATGCCATGTTATCATATACTGACATATGAGGATACAGAGCATAGTTCTGGAATACCATCGCGATATCTCTGTCCTTAGGCTCTACGTCATTAACAACTCTGTCACCGATCTTCAGCTCACCGGAAGAGATATCTTCCAGACCTGCGATCATACGAAGTGTTGTAGATTTACCACAACCTGAAGGTCCTACGAAAATGATAAATTCCTGATCTGCGATTTCAAGATTGAAATCTTTTACTGCCTCAAAGCCGTTCGGATATACTTTGCAGACATTCTTTAAAGATAAACTTGCCATGATTGCCTCCTGTTTTATAAATGTTTTTAGTATCGCACTACCTGTCAACCTCGGTTGACTCTGAAAATAGTATAGCTGACTTTATTTAACTTTGCTATGCCACTATTTCACAAAGATTTTATTTTACATTGTAGAATTTGCTTACTTTATGCAGGCCATTCCATACTACCAGACAACTTGCCCAAGAACGGTCATCTTTCTTATACAAATTTTACAAAAATAAATTTACGTATTGACATGTGCGGGAAAGAACTCCAAGATCTGGTTTTCTAAACTACTTTGTAGCCGGCCGCCGTTACTGCGTCGATCAACGCCTTATCTTCCGTGCCTGACTCCACGGTTACCGTGGCCTTGTTCTCCTCAAGGCTGACCTCCACCTGCATTACACCGGCAACTTCCTCCAGCGCTTTGTGCACATGCGCCTGACAATGTGCGCACATCATCCCCTCAATATTGAGTGTTTTTACAATTTTTTCTGCCATTTCTGTCTTTCTCCTTTTTGTTCCCCGGCACAGCCAATGCCCTGGACTTTTTAAAACACCATATTTCCTGCTGCCAGATCTTTTCTGATCTGCTCAAGCTCTTCTGCGTTCGGTACCTTGTGATGCCAGTTTGCCTTATTCTCCATAACGGAAGAGCCCTTGCCCTTCACGGTATTTGCAATGAGTACAGTCGGGTTTCCCTTCGTCTCCTTCGCACTGTCAAATGCTGTCTTAAGCTGGTCGATGTCATTTCCGTCCGCCACGTCGATGACGTTCCATCCGAAGGAACGGAATCTCTCGTGCAGGTCGTCGTGCGCCATAACATCCTCGGTGTTCCCAGAGATCTGCAGACGGTTCCTGTCTACCACTGCACAGAGGTTGTCAAGCTTATAGTGGCTTGCCGCCATAGCGCCTTCCCA
>OFFP01000669.1_pt1 | contig 27216 bp, 19 predicted proteins | sample 1521431 | NCBI WGS metagenome assembly OFFP01 (sample SAMEA3504104, study PRJEB24116) | mouse gut metagenome | biome: mouse gut; feature: mouse-associated habitat; material: faeces | place: Denmark | collected 2011
GCGTGATCAGTGCATGTCTGCCCTCTCCGGATTCTGCGAAACGGATCGCCGCCTCTACTTTCGGAAGCATGGATCCCTTCGCGAACTGTTCCTGGGCAATGTATTCCTTTGCCTGCTCTACCGTAAGGTCAGATAACCATTCCTGATTCTCCTTGCCCCAGTTGATGGCAACCTTTTCTACTGCAGTCAGTATCACCAGATGATCTGCGCCAAGCTGTGACGCCAGAAGGCTGCTGGCGTTATCCTTATCAATGACTGCGTTCACGCCTACCAGGCGTCCGTCCTCGTCGCTGACCACCGGGATCCCGCCGCCGCCGCAGGTGATCACGATATGCCCTGCGTCCACCAGCGTCTTGATGGTCTGAAGCTCGCGGATCCTCTTTGGCATCGGGGATGCGACCACGATACGGTAGCCTCTTCCCGCGTCTTCCATACAGCGGATGCCGTTTGCCTCGTTCTCGTCCGCCTCTTCCTTGGTCAGGAATCTTCCGATCGGCTTCGTCGGATTCTCGAACGCCGGATCATCCTTATCCACCTCTACCTGTGACAGGATGGTAGACACTTTGCCGTCGATGTTACGGCTCAACAACTCATATTTGATCGCATTCTGCAGGTCAATCCCGATGTAACCCTGGCTCATGGCTACGCTGGTAGGAAGCGGTACCTGCTTATAGTTCTGCTGCATCACGATCAGATTGTCCATCGCGTTCTGGATCATTCCCACCTGCGGGCCGTTACCATGTGTAACGATGATGTCCAATCCCTGCTCTGCGAGATCCACGATCACCTTCGCGGTCTTTGCAACTGCTTCCTTCTGCTCTTCTATATCCTTGCCAAGGGCATTTCCGCCAAGGGCAATAACAACTTTCTTCTTTTCCATAAGATATCTCCTACTCTGGACTCTTCCATCTCTAATAAACTACCCCGCCGCAAGCAGCGGGGTATCCGATTTTCGGTAAAACTTTTCTCTTCGCCTACGCTTCAAAACCAAGCTTCTTAGCATAAGCCCTTACAGCCTTCTCGAAACACTCGATCGGCGGATGTACCGTACCTGCGCCGATCTGTCCTCTTCCGGCAACCTTGTTGGCGATACCGGTATTGATGACCGGAGTGATTCCCTTCTCTACAACCAGCCTTGCGTCGATACCCAGGCAGATACCCTGGAAGTTCCATGTCGGAACTGTAAAGTTCGGGTTCCTGTCGATACAGATCTCTGTCATCTCGTTACTGGTGCGAAGTGCGTCCTCATAACCGCCCGCTCCTACGAATCTAGTAACCGCCGGAGCAGCGATCATAGCCATACCGCCCACGCCAAAGGTCTCCGTGATCGCGCTGTCTCCCATATCCGGGCAGGCATCCTCTGCGTCGTATCCTGTAAAGTAGAGTCCCTGCGGAGTATTAACCGGGCCTGTGAACCACTCGTCTCCCATACCTGCGATACGGATACCGAATTCATAACCATTACGGCACATAGCGGTAACGATGGTTCCGTCCGTATCCTTCCTTGCGTCGTCCATGACAGCCTTGCCTGTAGCCATCATGATATTCAGGAAGAACTGGTCTGTGTCAGCCAGGAACTTGATCACATCATAACGATCCTTCTCATCCATCTCCATAGCTGTGATGATCGGCGCTACTTCCTTAAGGAATGCAAGAGAAGCGGCGATATTCCTCTGATGGAACTCGTCTCCCATAGCGACAGCTTTCGCGATCAGCGGATTGATCGCAAGTCCGTTCTCCATAGAACGGAGCGCCTTGCCAAGCGTCGGGCCAAGAACGTCTCTCATCCAGCGCAGACGGTTTACAACCTCTTCGTCATATGCGCCGAAACGAAGCACCTTGCCGATACCTTCATTCATCGTACAGTAAGCCTTATTGCCGCCCGTCTCATTCTCTACTACGAATACTGCCATGTTCGGGGATGTGATACCGCCCATCGGACCTACCGCGTTGCAGTGGTGGCATGGGATGAACTTGATCTCTCCGCCCTCTAACATCTTTCTTGCTTCTTCCTCGGTAGACGCCCACTCTTCGAACATTACCGCGCCTACGCAGGATCCCTGCATCGGATCCGGCATATTCTCGTAAGCTACCGGAGGACCTGCATGAAGGATCACTTTGCCTCCATTCTCCGCGAACTCCGGGATCACTTCCTTCGCGCGTACATTATCCTTAAGCACCGGCTGGCTTGCAACAACCTTCGCGATCACCGCACGGTTCAGCTCGTCGATCCCCTCATAATTTCTCAGGAAGTTAAGAGTCTTGATCAGTTCTACATTTCCTCCTGCCGGCGGCTGCCAGTCATACTGTACCACCTCGCATCCGAACTGCTCTACTACCTCTGCAAAGCTCTTAAGGCCGATGTTGATGATATTCGGCTTGTCGGACAGCAGTGCGCGCAGCTTGTCGGACGGTGCATTCTTCGCAACATCTGCAACTTCTTTCGCGCGGATCTCTTTTACCGGCTCCTCGAAGTCTCTTCCGATCGCACGGATCGCCGTACGGCATGCAAGCTTGTTGTTCTCGCATACGATCACGCCTGCGCCTTTTAATTTATTTACTGCTTCGTCGTATCCCTGGAAGTCGCTTCTTGTACCGCAGACCGTAGCGATAAAGAATACCTTTCTTCCCTGTGACTCTGCCTTCTCCTTCAATGCAACGATGGACGGAAGAAGCGCTCCTGCCATATCCGCGTGAGAACCGTAGCCAAGCATGATATCAAGAAGAACAGCTCCTGTAGTCGGATCGTCTACCGCTTCCTGCATACACTCGATACGCTTAGCCGGGTCGATCATCGGATGCGGTTTGCCCTGTGTATAAGCGTCGTCGCCAAGGTCAACCACGATATTGCCGTCTAACTGAAGCATGTAGCCTTCGATATCCTCCGGCGGTACTTTGCAGTTCATGGCGTCTTTGATCAGCATAGCAGCCTCATTGGCAAGCGTTCCGCCTGAATAATATGCCTTAATGGTCTTGCCGTCCTCTGCCTTGTAGAATTCGGACTCGTCTACATCAATCGTAGCTTCTGCAACCTCTGCGCCTCTTACCAGGCTTACCGCCTTACGCGCCGCCTCGTCAAGCGTATAGCAGTGATAGAAGTTCTCCTCATGGTATTCCGGCTTCTCGCCCACGAATAAGGTAACGACCGGTTTGCTGAAATTAGAAAGCCTTGCGGAGATCATGTCGCGTACTTCCTTTGCCGGCGGCTTGGAGACAATTACAAGTACCTTAACGGCATCGTCGTCTTCCATCGCGTCGATCATATCCATCATGGTGATCCCGCCGATCTTTGCATTCAGATCGCGTCCGCCGATACCGATGGCATTGGTAACGCCTTCGCCTAACCGGTCAATGATCGTCGTAAGCTCCTGGATCCCGGTTCCTGACGCGCCGATGATGCCGATGGAACCTTTTGTAACCTTATTGGTAAATGCGATCGGAACGCCCTGGATAATACCGGTACCGCAGTCCGGACCCATAACGGCAAGTCCTTTTGCGTGCGCTTTCTCCTTCAGTGCCTTCTCATCCTCTACCGTTACGTTATCGGAGAACATGAATACATTCAGGCCCTCGTCAAGCGCGCGGTCAGCCTCCAGCGCCGCGTATGCTCCCGGGATGGAGATCACTGCAAGGTTCGCTTCCGGCGCCTTCTTAAGCGCTTTGTCCCATGATTTCACACTCTCGGCGCCTTTCTTGCCTTCCGAAGCCGTAGACTGTTTCTTTAAGAACTCTTCCACCTTCTCAAGAACTATGTCGAGTACGGAATCTTCCTCAACGTCTGCTACAACTACCATATCATTTGCGGTAGCCGCCATCAACTCTTCCGTATCAAGTCCGCTTGTCTTAAAAATATCCTTATTTGCAGGAGTCGCCATCATTACCTGGATCTTATTCACTCCTTCTACTGAGGAAATCTCATTTGTCAAAAGCATAAGTACTACGGAATCCTGATAACTTCCTTTTTTAACAACTGTTTTTAACATGTTTTCTTCCTTTCTGATATTAGAAAATATACTTTATATGCCGACCGGCGCTTCACCGCTCTCCCGCCGGTCGGCTGATCCTGCTTAATCTGCAAATCTGTTCTTATGGTCATATCTGTCGAAATGAACCGCGTCGCCCTTCAGGTACTCAACCAACTCATCCACAACCTCGATACCGCCGGAAGCGTAAGCCTTGTCTCTTCTCATGACAGCTCTCTCACCCGGATAGTATACCTTGCCGTATCCAGGAGCAGCCTTCATCGCTCCAAGCTCGTCGCAAGTCTGTGACATATTCTTCTTGAACTGCTCGGCTCCGCAGAATCTCTCCGGATCCATAACGATGATCATCTGTCCAAGCTCACGTCCCTTAGAACAGTCATGGTACATGGAGCTTACATGTTTTCCGAACGGAACTCCAAGGAGGACGCCTGAGAATACGTCTACCATCATCATAAGTCCGTATCCCTTCGCGCCTGCGATCGGCGTAAGCGCATTCACCTTATGCGGATCTGTCACTGCCTCGCCGTTCTCGTCCACTGCCCAGTCGGATGGAATCTCCGCGCCCTGGGAACGCTTGTCAAGAATCTTGCCCCATGCCTGGACGGTGGTAGCCATATCGAATACCACGTTGCGCTCGTCTGCCGTAGGAGCAGCAAATGAAATCGGGTTGGTTCCGTAATACGGCTCTGTTCCGCCGTATGGGACTGCCATCGGGTCAGACTGGCAGAAAGTAATTGCCGCAAGCCCTTCCTTTGCACACATCTCTGTGTAGTATCCGATGGAGCCTGTGTGTGAGATATTCGCCATACCAACGATTGCCACACCGTTTTCTTTCGCAATCTCGATCGCCTTCTCCGTCGCTTTTGTCGCTACCCAGTAGCCGATTCCGTTATCTCCGTCCATGATGCCGGAACATGGCCCGGTCTGTTTCCATGTGATGTTCGGGTCATTGGTGATACCGCCCTTTGCGATTCTCTCGCTGTAATACTCCACGCGTACTGCACCGTGTGAAGCATAACCTCTCTCATGTGACCACGTAAGAATCTCTGCTGTCTGCTCGGCATGCTCTTCCTTTAAGCCTGCCTGCATCATTTTATTTTTCATTAAACCTTTTAATTCATCCCTTGAAAGTTTCATTGTGTCCCCACCATCCTTGTATATATTTCCGCTCGACTGCGGCAAATTCATGGCGCTGTTCTTGCACCCTGCTATCTTTCGTCTTACAATGCAACATCTCTGTTGCAGTCTTTTGAGTAGATGTATGTCAGGACTTCCTCCCGTCCCTCGTCGCCTACCGCATAGCAAGCCTGCGGGCAGTATGCGTCCATGAATACATAATCACCCTTTTTCAGCGGCACCCAGTCCTCGTCCAGTCTGTACATTGCTTTTCCGGACAGGAATAACATTCCATGCTCCTGTACATGCGTCTCGATATAACCATGGGAAGCGCCAATGTGGAACTTCAGGATATGCATATTCATATCGAATCCGAAATCATCCGTCGGAAGGAAGTTCTGGATATAGCAGTTCTCCATACCTTCATAGGAGAGCCACTCTAACTCATTGGCATTGCCTACGATGGTGTGGGCGCTAAAGCCTTCTACCTTCTCATATCTGCGTCTGTACAGGTAAATCTTAGTGTCTGCGCCGCTCTTGTTCTCGAAGGACACCGGCTTGTCTTCCGGAGAGTAGATATATCCTCCCTGTGTAAGAGCTGCCTCTTCATCTGCATTCTTAACAGTGACCTCGCCTTCGATCACGTAAAGGAATGTCTCGATTCCGTCCCCGCCGATTCCTTCCTTCTTGCCGCCTGCATGTGCAGTTACAAGATAGTCTGCGAAAGAAGCCCCCATTGCCGGAGAACCAAGAATCGTTACGTCACAGTTCACATAACCTGGAATTGCATTCTTTACAAGCCCGTCTGGTTCGAGAAGCACCCAGTTCTCTTTCTTGATAATGGAACGTGTCTGCAGCAGTTCGTCGCGGTATCCAACCTGATTGTTTAAATAGCTCATTGTTAGTCCCTCACTTTCTTGAATTTGATAGTTTGAATATTTTGGTCGTTGTGGTCAACCGGTTTTTATACATATATTATGGCATCTTCCAGGAAAAAATTCCATTGACATTTTAGACAAATCTAGTCCTTTTATTTTGTCTATTTTAGCAGTGGTTTTCCGCTGTTTTCCCTCTTGAACCCAATCATTTTTGTGGTATACTGGTATTTATCGGCAATAGGGTTTCACGCCATATTCCTTGTTAATTTTTAGACAATTCAGCATCTATCCATTGATGTGAAATTTTAAAATTCAACACTATGCGTTCAACCACTTTTTAATACCATTGAAAGGAGTTACTGATATGCTGAAAAACAGAGATATCACGGTCCCCTGTGAGCATTGCGAAAAGCGTGCCACGATTTATTATGATACGGATGCAAAGGTAAAAGCCTGTATCTTATATTTCCACGGCGGCGGATTATTATTCGGCTCAAGAAACGATCTGCCGGAAATTCATTTACACTTACTGACAGAAAACGGATACCCCATCATTGCATTTGATTATCCCCTTGCGCCCTCTGCGAAACTGGATCTAATCCTCGAAGACGTCTGCGCCTCCGTCAACCATTTCATCGGACATCTTCCGCTCTATCTGGAAGAGAAAGCAGAGGGTAAAGACGCGCTCCCTTACTTCCTGTGGGGACGTTCTGCCGGAGCTTACCTCTGCCTTTTGGCAGCCGCACATGGAAAAACAGACAAAAAGCCAGCCGGAATCCTCTCCTATTACGGATACGGCTTCTTGTGCGACGGGTGGTTCCTGACGCCAAGCAATTATTACAACACACTTCCTGCCGTCAGCGAGACGGCGCTTAACGCCGTCCCCGCCGGCATACATACGGACGGGGATCTGGATACTCACTACAGCGTCTATGTATATGCAAGACAGAAAGGGAACTGGATAGATTTTATCTATGCCGGGCGGCAGAAATTCTTCTATCTGGATTATACCTTACGCACCTGCGAAAAACTGCCCTGCCCCCTATTCTGTGCCCACAGTACCGGGGATACGGATGTTCCCTATTCGGAATTTCTGGAACTGTGCAGCCGGTTTCGGGCGCAGCGGTTTGTCGCGTCCCACAATATGCACAACTTCGACCATGACGAGAAAAATCCGGTTACAGCAAGGCTTCTGGAGGCTACCCTTAAATTCCTGGAGTTGAAGCTGCCTCGGGAATAATTTTCGTCAGAACACGCAACAGCCCCGCAGCAAACATGGCAAGCTGCGGGGCTTTCAAATCTTTCTTCTATTTCTCAAAAATTGTTCCTTTACAGAACGGCTTTGACGCCGGCATCATCTTCATCAGCAGATAGTAAGCGACTCCCGTTGGAATCAGGCTCACATACCAGGACAACTGCATTACCAGCAGCGAGCATAAGGAGCCGAAGATAATCGCGATGACCGCCGCCCAGTTGATGCCCTTAAAGCATCCCTGCTTATCATACATATCGTTGATATCCAGCTTCTTCTTACGAAGGATAAAGTAATCCACAGCCATAACCGCAAAGATTGGCCCGAGGAATGCGGAATAGAACTGGGTAAACAGGTTCAGTCCCGCCGCCGACTCATCCGTTACCAGTTTCCACGGCATCACGCATGCGGAAAGGATTCCTACGAGTACGGTCGCGTGAGTCCATTTCATCTTGAAGGACTCCATCAATACATATGCCGGAGGAACGATGTTGTTCAGTACGTTGGTCGTAACCTGAGCAAATGCGATGAACAACAGTGTCACGATGGTAAGGAACTTGCTTCCCATTGTGGTAGAGAATACCACTACCGGATCGCTGTTTCCTGTTGCAGCCGTTACGAGAAGCCCGATCAGCCCCATGAACAGCGTTACCGGAAGGATTGCGATGGTGTAAATACTTGCAGCCTTTACCGGCTTAATGTCGTCTGTCGCATTACGTGAATAGTCAGACGCATTGATAATCATGGTAGAGTAAATCCCAAGGAAAGATGTGGTCGCCGCCCAGAACGGCATGCCCCATGTCCCTTTGATTCCTGAGAACACGTCCCCAATCTCTGATGCAAACTGTGTATTTACCACATACAGCATGTAAACCAAAATTGCAATAATAAACACACAGGAAATATTTTCAAGCCATTTAATCCCCTCGAATCCCTTAATCGCAAGGGCTACCTGCAGAAGGGTAAACAACGCATATACCACCGGAAGGTTGCTTACGCCAAACAGGATGTTCATACAACTGTTGATGGCGCCCGCGCCTACCCAGCTCTGGAAACCAAACCACACAATAGCCGGAAGCCCACGCAGGATACCGGGAATCTTAACGCCGGTCGTACCAAAACTGCTTCTTAACTGCACCGTAAACGGAATGCCGTAGGTATGGCCGCAGTCGCCGATGACCGCAAGCGCAACCGCTATAACCAGACATCCAATCACCATAGCAAGGATTGCCTGTGTCACCGTCAGGGCGCCGATCAGTCCCGCGCCCATAGAAAATGTACCAATCGACACGCACCCGCCCATGAAGCTTGCCGCATAGGATAAGGTTCCCATGATACGCTTCTTCGTGGGCTGCAGGTCCGGGTCTACATTCTTGACGAGTTCCGGATTCAAATTTTTGTTATCCACTATACTCATTCTTTTATTCTCTCCTTATTTTAGTTTCTTCACCAGTTCACCGACACCCTTTTCGGCAACAATCTTGCCATCCTCTGCAATCACATTCCCGCGTACAAGTGTCATGACCGGAAGCCCTTTCCCTTTCAGTCCCACAAATGCGGAAATCTTATTCACATACAGCAGGGACTCTTCCGTAATCTCCCACTCTTTTTCCGGATCGACGATCAGTAAGTCCGCATCGAATCCCGGCTTGATGTCGCCCTTTTTGCCATAGATGCCGAATGCCTTCGCCGGAAGTACGGACATTGCATTGGCAAGTACGGTCGGGCATACGCCGCGCTTCACCACGCCTTCGGAAAAAGCCGCCTGGAAACCGCTCTGGATACCGGAGCATCCGCCCCATACGTCGAATACCGTCTCAATCTTATTGCCGAGAATCTCGTTATACTTCTCATCATAGGAACAAGGCGAATGGTCAGAAGCGATTCCGCTGAACACACCTGCCTTCACATACTCCCACATCTCTTCCACAGCTTCCTTCGGCTGGAGTATCGGCGCACATTTATAAAGAGGCCCCTTCTCGATTACATCTTCATTGCTGAAGGTCAGATAATGGGTACAGGTCTCTGCCGTAATATCGTATCCCTCGTCCTGCGCCGCCTTAATCTTCTTCGCCACCGCCGGGTGGGATACATGGCAGATATGCGCCTTACATCCGGTCGCCTTGGCAATCTCGATAATCGCATCTGTGGCGACAATCTCCGCAACCACCGGACGGGATTCCAGAAACGCCTTCCAGTCGTTGCGCCCGGATTCTTTCATCCTCTTCTCCTGGTTCTTGATGATTGCATAGTCTTCACAATGGAAGCCTGCACGCCCGTCAAACTCCTTGATAATATCCATGGCCTCCATCGCCTGCCCATAGTTCAGCGACTCATAATCCGGTGAAACCGGACCAATGAAGGACTTAAAGGAAACACAGCCTTTCTCATCCAAATCTTTCAAGTCGCCAAAGTTATAGCTTGTAAGCCCACCCCAGAAGCAGTAGTCAACATACGCGTTGGGGGAAACCTTATTCTCCTTAAAGTCAAATGCCTTCGCATTCGTCATACACGGGTCATTCTGGAGCGGCATATCAATCACTGTGGTATATCCGCCAAGGGCCGCTGCCGCCGTACCATGTTCATAATCCTCACGCCACTCGAAACCAGGGTCGTTCAGATGGGCATGGGTATCGATTGCTCCCGGGAACACATATTTTCCTGCCGCATCAATGACATTTGCCGCCTCCGGCTCTTCTCCCTTCGTCAGGACTGCGGCAATCCTGCCGTCTTTCACAGCTACATTTCCTTCTGTTATAGCATCCGCCGTAACAATCTTTCCATTTCTAATTAATACGTCATACATTGCCATTACCTCCTATATCCTCATTATTCCAACGTTGTTCCTTTTCTGAAACGCTCGCAGGACGGCATCTTCTTCATCAAGAAATGGAACACAACCCCTGTCGGGAGCGTTGCCGTAAAGAATGAAATATTTACATTAATCAGGCCGATTACCGCGCCCACAGCGATTGCGATAATTGCCGCCCAGTTAATGCCCGCATGGTTCCCATGGTCGTCATAGAGATCATTCAGAACTTCTTCCGATATATTTCTCCTATGTAGAACAAAGAAGTCTGTAATCAGTACCGCAAAAATCGGTGCAAAGAACGCGGAATAAATCTTAACGAACAGGTCAAGCCCAGCCGCCGAGCTGTCGTTGGTCAGAATCCAGGGACAGGTAGCTACCGCAAGGATACCGACAATAATAACTGCAGTCCTGTGCTTAATCTTGAATACATCCATGAATGCATATGCAGGCGGGATTACATTACTTGCAAGGTTTGTAGATAACTGTGCAAAAATGATGAATCCTAAGGTTACAAGAAGGACAACCTTGTTGTCAACCATCTGTGCAAATGCATTGATTGGGTTTGCGATTCCCGTCGCCGTAGACGCCATAGCGCCAATCAGCCCAAGCAATACGGTTGCCGGAACCATTGCGCAGAAATAGGACGCCCCCCGGGCTACGGATGAATATCCTGCCTTTACCTCCCGGGAATAATCCCCTGCATTCAGCATAACCGTCGTACTGTTTCCGAAGAATGCGATAATTGCGCCGATGAACGGCATTCCCCATGTTCCGCCATGGCTCATCAGCTTGTCGCCGATTACGTCGCCATACTGCGAAATACAGATATATAACAGATAAATCATTGCGATGGAAATAACGACACCGCCGATATTCCCAACCCATTTTGCCCCCTGGAATCCCTTGATGGACAGCAAAATCTGGATTACCTGGAACAAGATAAAGAATACCCAAATATTGTCAAACCCAAAGAACACGATGGAAATATTGTTAAGAGCCGCTCCTCCTAACCATGTCTGAAAACCATACCATACGATAGCAGGAAGCCCACGGAGCAATACCGGGATAGAGCTTCCCTTCGTACCAAATGCGCTCTTTAGCTGGATTGCGTAAGGAGCGCCCGTCTTATAACTAAACTGGTCGTTCGCTGCAATACCGATAATCAGAATCAACGAACCGATAAACACTGCGAGGAATAACTGAATCAGGTTCAGCCCCTTCTCAAGCTGTGCGCTCCCCATGGTCAGTGTTCCGATGGAAATACATCCGCCGAGCCAGAGCATCGTGTTGGACCCCCAGCTCATAATACGGTCCTGAGGCTTAATTGGAGCTAATGAGCTTGCCTCTTTCTTTTCATTGTTTACGTCACCCATAATCTCTCTCCTTTTTCGTTTTACCAATCTATCCTTCCCGGCATCCGGCATGGCCAGAAGCCCGGCCATGCCGCCGGTTTGGATCATTTATTTTACCGGTGTGATATACTCGCCGTATCCTACCGCTTCCTCTTTGTACATTCCGTCTAAAGCCACTACCTTGCCGCGGATAATGGTACACGTCGGCGCACCCTTGCCCTCCTGTCCGTCGAAGCATGATACATGCCCCTTGGTCAGAAGCTTCGTCTGGTCTACCTTCCATGCCTTGTCTGGGTCTACGATTACGATGTCACCGTCAAATCCAAGCTCGAACGCCCCTTTACGTCCGTACAGCCCAAAAATCTTAGCCGGATTGTAGTCCATTACCTTCGCAATCAGCGTCGGGCTTAACCCCTTCTTGTTCACCACCATATCGAACATCATCGGAAGGAAGAACTGGATTGCGTTAAGCCCTCCCCATGCATGCCAGATATCCTTAGTTGCATTGTCCTTCTCCTCGTCTGCCGCCGGAGAATGGTCGCTGCCTACGCATGACAGGGTTCCGTCAAGCACATAATCCCACATCTTCTCCATATCCTCTGCCTTGCGCATCGGAGGCGTACATTTTGCCGGCGCTCCCTTCTCGAATACGAAGTCTTCTGTGAATCCAAGATAGTGCGGGCAAGTCTCTGCCGTAATCGGAAGGCCTTCATGGATGGCGTCCTTTACCACCTGGGCTACCAACGGATGGCTGACATGGCAGATGTGTACACGTCCCCCTGTCGCCCTTGCCATGTCGATAACATTCTTCGTCGCAACATATTCTGTCCAGACATCATGGGAATCTAAGAAATCACGAATCTTCTGCTCATTGGTCTGGCCTTCCTTTGCCTTGGCTTCCTTCTCTCTTTCCAATACCTGGCCGTACTCTTCACAGTGGAATCCGCACAGCGCATTGTATGGCTTCAAAATCTCCAACGCCTTGCGCACATTCCCCATGTTCACGGTCGGGAACAGGTTCCCGTTAGGACAGGTAAATCCTTTAAACGCCGCAACGCCGCAGTTATGCAGCTCTACCAAATCGTCCATGTTGTTCTTCACAGAACCCGGCTTGTCGTCATAGTCGCCTACAAGCCCGCCCCATAAAGCATAATCAATGACAGAATGCTTGCTGATCTTACTCATTTTAAGGTCGAAGATTTCCTTATTCATCAGAGAAGGGTCATTGTTGAGCGGCATATCGATCAATGTCGTACATCCCGCAACTGCCGCCGCCCGGGAACCCGTCTCAAAATCTTCCCTGTACTCAAATCCTGGCTCATTCAGATGTGCATGGCAGTCGATGATGCCCGGGAATACATAATTACCCTTGGCATCAATGGTCTCCTTCGCCTCTGCTTCTGTCCCTGCTGCCAGGAATGCCGCATACTTGCCGTCCTGAATCGCAATGTCTGCCTCATAGATACGGTCCGGGGTCACAAGCCTGCCGTTTCGAATCACTAAATCATACATAACATACCTCCTAAAAAATTTCTACCGGTCAACCACATTTTAACTATCTGTATACTATTTTAATCCAAAATGATATAAATCACAATAGCACAAAACAGAGAATATTTTCCATCGTTTTTGTATATAATGCACAATTCTTCCCCAAAAACATCGTTAATATATTATCATTATGCACTAAAATTATAAACCAGATTTTAATTCTTTATGATTGTATTTTTTTGCTTTCTCTGATACCATATATAAAATGAAGACCAAACCTTGGGGATACACCGAACCCAAGCATTTGCCACATTACGGCGCACCGCCGCCATGCAAAGGAGCCGAACTATGGAATATCAAATCAAACAAATATCTTATTATGCGGAAAATATACTAGAGCGCCTTATGGCAGGAACCGTCCATTCCGTATACCGCCGCACCATCAACCTTACGGACGGCAGGCAGATTCTTTCCTTACAGACAGACCATTCACCCCTGTCCCCAATCAGCCTCATCACAGGACTTACTGCCGACGGCTTTGGGCGCCTTACCGTCAGCCCCGGCGATACCGTCCATTTTCAAAAAGACGGCATTCTCATCTCCGGCGACGGCAAAGCCCCTTGTGCTTCTTACCGTTTTACCTTTAAAGACCCGCAGCATTATGACTTAAAACTGTCAAAGGCGCTGGACGCCCCCTCGCGTCTTGCCCTAATCGGCAGTATCCGGGAAGCCGTCTCAAAGGCACAGACAGGAGGATTCACCATTCTGTTTAAGGACTGTCCTTGCCGTCTCCTTGATTCGGACAACGAATCGCCTGCCGGGACGAATACAGACGGCTCCTTATCCCTCGTACTCCTTGCCGCAAAAAACGATATCCTACGCTGCAATAAACTCCTGCTTGACAGGAAATATCAGGAAGCTGCACTGGAACTGCTCCGGCTTCTTGGATTAGGATGCGGCTTGACCCCAAGCGGCGATGATTTCCTGTGCGGGGTACTGGCAGGTATACTCTTTTCCGGCAACACAGACCATCCCTTCGCTAAAATGGTAAAAAAATCGGTCGAAGCCCGGCTCGCCGACACCATCGACATCAGCGCGGCTTTCCTGTCCTGCGCCCTTAAAGGCCAGTTCAGCCTTCCGGTCGTCAGCCTGTATGGCCTGCCCTCATCTGACGAAATCCTTACTGCCTTCTCAGCGGTGGGGCACTCCTCTGGTATTGACACCCTCTGCGGTATCCTCTGGAGCCTTATACAGATCCGTTGAACGGCTATTTCCTTGCCATATAACCGCCAAAAGAAATAAAAAGGGATTGTCACGGCACTGCAATTCTTCGCCTGACAATCCCCTCTACCTTATCGTGTCATATCAAACCAGCCAAAACCTTCACTAAAGTTTCAAGTAGTTCTCCAGAACATCCTTTAAGTCAGCCGTAATTCCATAATCAGCAACACCATAGATTGCTGCGTTTTCATCCGTATTGACCGCCACGAACAGCTTCGTATCCTTGATGCCCTCCGTGTGCTGGATCGCACCCGATACGCCAAAAGAGATACAAATCTTAGGACGGATGGTAAGCCCCGTCTGTCCAATCTGATGATTGAACGGAATCATCTCGGAATCTACCATCGGCCTTGTACCGCCAATGGCTCCGCCAACTTTTTCTGCAAATTTCTCAAGCAGGGCAAAATTATCATCTTCAAGGACTCCTCTTCCGCCGACTACCACAACCTCGGCTCCAAGGATGCTTCCGGTCTCGTTCTCTGCCTCTGCCTCTTCAATAATCTCAATCTTGGAATCAGTAAGCCTGATATCATCAAAATATTCGATTTTGGCCTGTCCGCCTGCCGCTTCTTCCGAAGGCGCATACACGCCCGGACGAATCGTCATCATCTGCGGATAGTATCCGTCTCTCGTGATAATTGTTACGAAAACATTTTCTCCAAAGGACGGCTTATTCTGCTTAATATAGTAAGAACCGTCTTCCTTCGTCCCTACCAGTACCTCCGTACAGTCTGCAGTCATTCCGCAGCCTAACTTCATGGCTACCCGTGAGAAGATGGAACGTCCCTCCGGAGTCGCCGGAATCAAGACGCTGGACGGATCGATTTTTTTCAGCATTTCTGCAATCGCCTTGCTTACGGCGTCGTCCTGCTGCGAACAGTCACGCCCAGCCTTTACAGCGTAGATTTCCTCCACGCCCAGCTTGTCAAGGTCAGCCACAATGCCGTCAGTCTCTTCCGCCAGCACGATTGCCTGAACCTTCTCGCCGGTGGTCTTCTGAATCTCCTTAGCCGCTGAAACCAGTTCTGCAGCTACCGGCTCCAATTTCCCCTTATAACTTTCTGCATAAACACAAATTCCATTAGCCATTGGTCTACTTTCCTTTCTCCTCTTCAATCAGGTCGTAAAGCTTCTTTGCAAGCTCTGCCGGTGTTCCCTCCAGCATAGTCGCCTTTCTTCCGGCCTCTGGTGAGAAAGAATCCACCACTGCCGTCGGGGAACCTGCGATACCGACCTCCTCAAGAGGCAGCCCCAGCTCCGCATTGGTATATGTCACAAGCGGCTTACTCTTCGCTGCACGTTTGGTGCGGAGGGTCGCAAGACGAGGTTCGTTGCATCCGAAGTTAAATGAAATCATTGCCGGAAGTGCACACTTGATACTCAGCCGTTTGTCATGGAACTTCTTCACAGCCACAATCTTGTCTGCCTCTGCCTCGTCATACTTCATTCCCTGCGCCTCTACCACATGGGGAATGTCGAGACAGTCAGCAACCATTGCGCCCACCTGTCCGGTAGCGCCGTCTGCCGACAACGCTCCTCCCACAATCAGGTCAAACTCGCCATATTTCTTAATTGCCGCTGCCAATACCTTTGCCGTCGCAACCGTATCTCCGCCTGCAACGGCTCTGTCTGTCACCAGACATGACTCGTCGCATCCAAGCGCCATGGCGTCCCTTAACGCCTTCTCCGCGTCCGGCGGCCCCATGGTGAAGACCACAACCTTTCCGTCCGTCTGCTCTTTCAGAAGCATGGCTTCCTCGATTGCATTCAAATCAGCCGGGTTCACCATACCTTCTGAGCTCGCCCGCACAAGTGCATGAGTCTCCGGATCTACGGATACATCGTTTGAAACCGGAACCTGTTTAATAAGAACTGCTATATTCATGGTTTCCTCCTGAATCGTTTTCTGAATTCACTCACTGTTTTTCTTCTACAGGAGACGCTTAAATGCCCAATTCTCCAGCAATGGCGTACTCTCGCCGCGCATGATTAATTTTGCAAGGTCGCGTGTTGCAGCCGGAGCTTCGATCACGCCGTTCCCGCCGTATCCTGTGGAAAGCATGTAGCCTTCTACCGGGGTCTCGCCTAAGATTGGCCAGAAATCCTTAGGCTCTGCACGGTAGGATAACCAGGAGGATACCAATCCGCTGTCTACGATTCCAGGAACCTTTGCCTCTAACTGGTCAAGCAGGAAGTCGATGAAGTAATCGTCTGTTCCGCCTGTCGCCGGCAATTTATCCGGATCCCACTGTCCCGCATGCATCGGGTTGCTCAGATCCATGGATAAGTGTGACTTACAGATAAAGATGTTGTCGCCGGCCCTGAGTCCGTAGAACTCTGGATATTTCAATACAGGGAAGGTGTAGTCAAGCTTCTTTCCCGGAGGGCATAAGAAGAAAGCTTCTGCCTTGGTATGCCAGATCGGTACGTCTAAGCCTACCATCTCACCCGTAAACTTGCTCCATGGCCCGGTACAGTCAACAACTACGTCAAATTCATATTCCTGTCCGTCGTCCGTTTTCAGGCCCTTCACCTTCTTGTCCTCAACTACGACCTCTGTCACCTTGACACCAGTCTTTACCACGCCGCCGTTCTTCTGGAACTTCTTGGCATATGTATTGGAAATCATGGTTCCGTCGAAGTACCCGTCGTCTGCCGTGTAACCTGCGCCGAGAATGTTGTCCGTGGAAATGTCCGGCAAGATCTCTTTGATACGGTCTTTGTCTGTGATGTACTCGCCTGTGTAGCCTGCTGCCTTTGCAAGGGCGATACCAGTCTTAATGACTTTCTCTACTTCCTCGTTGGTAGCTACAACCAGTGTTCCGGTCTTGTCAAAACCAGCGGACCCTTTCTCCTCAGCTTCCATCTTGAGATAAGACTCGAATCCGTAAAGCCTTACGTCCCAATACCTATTCTTGAGAGAGTCGTCAAACAGACATACCGTACCTGCTGATTTTGCCGTGGAAGCTCCTCCGATGGTGTCTTTCTCAAATACGATCACCTCTGCTTCTCCGTCATAAAGGCTTAAATGATAGCCGAGCGCCGTTCCGGAGATACCTCCGCCGATGATACCGATTTTTTTCTTTGCCATAGTGATTACCTTCCTTCTTTTTATTTTTCTAACATGGTTGTTCCATGTTATCTACGTTTAAAACTGCCTTTAGCAATACGTTGCATCCAATCTCAATATCCTTATCTTCCGTAAACTCATATCTGGAATGGCTGATTCCCTTTTCACTTGGGACGAAAATCATTCCTGTCGGGAATGTGCCCGCCATAATCAGGGAGTCATGGAACGCGCCGCTTGGAATGACGCTGTAGCCGATGCCAAGCTCTTTTACTGCCTGTTCCACACTGTCCTTCACCCACGCCGTCATAGGCGCCGGCTCATGGAAGGATGTGGGGACAAATGTATAGGAAACTCCATATTTCTTACAGATGTCCCCCAGGGATGCCTGCAATTTTTGTTCGATCAGAGACATGACTTCGTCATCCTGGTCCCTGATCTCCAGGCTGAATGTGCAGGTGCCTGGAATTACATTGACAGAATGCGGCGTCACTTTTATCGTGCCTACAGTTGCAACGGTAAATTCATTGCCGTACTCTGTTGTAACCTCTGGTATCTTGTTGATAAATCCTGCCGCAGCCACCAGCGCGTCCTTACGGTCTGCCATCGCCGTACTTCCGGCATGGTTCGCCTCACCGGTCACTGTGACGTCATAGCGGTTCACGCCTGCGATAGAAGATACGACTCCCACAGACGTATGAGTCTTATATAACCTTGCTCCCTGTTCCACATGGAGCTCTATAAAACAATGGACGGATTTCGGGTCTTTCGCCGCTTTTGGCATCTCTTTGCTTGTGATGCCGTAAGACTGCATGACCTTTCCTCTCTCTTCTCCGTAAATATCTAATTCTGAATCTTTGACTCCCGGATCCTGCCCGCAGATAGCGCTGCTTCCAGTAAGCCCTTTCCCGAACCGGAAGCCTTCCTCATCGGTAAATACAATCACCTCAATGGGGTGCTTGGGGACATATCCTTCCTCCCGGAACGTCTCGCAGACCTCAAGGGCGCCCACACATCCGAGAACCCCGTCATACTTCCCTCCATCCGGCACAGTATCCAGATGGGAACCCATAAGGATTGCCGGAAGGCTGTCGTCCTGCCCTGACATACGGCAGATTAAATTGCCCGCCTCGTCTACCCTGCATGCCATGCCAAGCTTTTGAGCCCAGGAAGCAAAGAGTTTTCTTCCTTTTACATCTTCTGTGGAAAATGCCATTCTGGTAAAGGTTCCGTCTTCCTTTTTCCCGCACTGGTAGATTTCCTCTAACCGGGAAACAACTCTTTTTCCGTTTGCTTTCATAGTCGCTGCTTCTTCCTCCTTTCATCATTCAGCATATTTCACAAATCCATATCTCTCAATATAGTGAAATTGCATAGAAGAACCCTATTAGATATATAAATCTTATCTATAGTTCACATTATAGATAAATAATTAACAATATACATTGGAGAAAAAGGATAAAAAAGGAGATATTCTTTATCCATTTTGGACAAATAATATCTCCAGCGCACTACCTTTTCATATCTTGTCACCAACCGGCAGGTTGATGACCTGCGTGCGCATCAGCGCACTACCTCTTCATATTCTCAATCATCCTATGTACAATCAGCCCGATCCGGACCGCCAGCACTTCGCTTGCATTATTCATGTCAATTCCCGTAATCTTGACGATCCGGTCAATCCGGTACGCCGCCGTCTTGTAATGGATAAAAAGCTCCTGGGCCGTCTTCGTCAAGTTCTGGTTACGGTCAAGGTAGGTATTCAAGGTGAGAATCAGCTCTTGCCTCTGCTGCTTCTTATAATGGAGCAGCTTCTGCAGAGACTCCGGAATATACTCATAGAGTTCCTCCGGATTATCTGCCTTGCACAAGAGCTTAAAGATTCCCATATCGGAAAAAAATACGATGTGATGGTTCTGCTCGGCGCTGCGCTCCTTAAAAATGCCGATAAATTCCAGAGAATCCCGCGCCTCCTTAAAACTGTCCGAAAGTTTAAAAACCCCCTCCACTTCTTTTCCGACGCCGGCGCGGACTTTCAGGTTTTTATTTTTCTGGCAGATTCGTTTCTGGATCTTTTCCACCGTTTCTTTCAGCTCTTTACGGTAATCTTCCTGTTTCTGTTCCGGATATATCTGCTGTATCACGATTACCTGGTCCACGTCATTCCTGACCCTGACGTCTCCGAATTCATTTACCACAGCGTCCCTGAGAATACTGTCGAATTTGAACTGCTCGTTCAGCTTCTCGAACCCCCCGGTACACTCGTTCCACAGCTTGAAAATCAACACCCGGTAATTTGCGTCAACCGGAATCCCCAGGCGCTTGACCTCCCGTTCCAGCTCTTTGCGCGAATGGAAATTCCCGTTCAAAATCTGTGTAATGATATCATTCTGGAACTTCTCCTCTAACTCCTCCACCGTGTGCTGGCGAAACATCTCCTGTTTCAATGCCGTCACTGCATTCTCTACCGCAATATCATCCATATCCCCGAATTGGCTGTTGGACGCCGTTATGACCAGATAGACTCTGCGGTTATACATAATCCTCCACTTCACGATGTACTGGTAACATACCTTTGGCTCTTCATCCGTCAGGGTGACTTTCTGTCTCAGATATGTATAATTAGAGTAAAACTGAGGCTGATATTCCTCCGCATTGTCCGAGATTGCCATCTTCTGCGCGCTGCCTTCCGTCCCCGCCAGATAGTCCATATTCTGGTTAAAAAGAGCGGCGGGATTGCCAATCAGCTTCTCAAGGACATCCAGGATCTTCTGGAGGCTGTCCTCCCCGGAACCACGTAAGAATGACAGAGCCGTAAAGTTATCGTGGGTGGTCTTAAAATACTTGAGCCGCCGGACCTCCTCATTGAACAGCCGCTCCAGAATCGGCCTTAAAATCTCCCTGAAGGACAGCTCGAACGCCACTTCCAGAACCGGAACTGCGTATTCTTCCGCAAATTCCAGAATATACTTTACCTTCTCTTCAATGTCATCCACGTCGTTCCCACGCTTTATCACGATGGCGCTGACCCTTTTTTGCGCCAGTTCCCGAAAATAACTGTCAAATTCCTCCGATGTACAGAACTGGAACGCATAGAATCGTGTCAGCAACACTTCCCCGCCGCTAATAAATTTCACGATGTCCGGCGCTTCTATGATTGTTGCGCCCTTAATCTCATTGCCAAGGCCCGCCGCGCCGCCCAGAAGTTTTGCGCCGCTGAATATGTCGATATTCAGCATCTCTTCTACACTTAATCCCATAATGTACGTTCCTCCTCATAGGTTCTATTTTATCACATACGGGGCGGCTCTACAATCGAAAATATAGACTGAAAGATTGGCTACAGCAATGACGCCATGTATAAAGGCAGGTAAACAATCCCGTCTTCCTCTTTTAAATCCCCTGAGGGGATCGCATAAGGGATATACTCCAATAAGGTATATCATACTGCAAAAGGCCGCCGCACCAAACGATGCGCCAGCCTTTCCCACAACTTTTCCCTATCTGCACTTTCCCTACTTTTCTACTCCTTCAGTCTCAATGATGAACTTAGTACTTCCATTCATCCCTTCCCTGATTCCTGCAAAGGACTTATAACTCTTCCCCAGGTCTGACATTGCGTCAATCCTTGATTTTACAGACTGAATATCATTGTCAAATACATCCGTCAGTTTGTCAATGCCCGATGTCTTAAACTCTGACATTCCGTCGGCAAGCTGCCGGTTCCCATCGGCTAACGCGCCCGCCCCGTCGGCAAGCTGCCGGTTCCCGTCGGCAAGCGTCCCCGCCCCGGCAAAAAGTTTCTGGTTCCCGTCGGCCAAAGCCCCTGCTCCATCTGCAAGTTTCTGGTTGCCCGCAAAAAGCGCCCCTGCTCCATCTGCTAATTTCTGATTTCCTGCAAAAAGCGCTCCGGCTCCATCCGCAAGCTGTTGGTTTCCGCTAAGCAGCGCGCCCGCCCCAGAGGAGAGCTGCCGGTTTCCATCCGCCAGAGTATCGGCTCCGTTTGCCAAATCCTTCGCTCCGTTTGCCAGAGCATTGATTCCTGCAATCAACTGTGGGCTGCTGTCCTTCAACTGGCTTGCCCCATCCACCAACTGACCGCTTTTGCTGTTTAATTCTGCCGCACCTTCTGAAAGTCCCGCGATACCGGCAGATAAGTTTGACATCCCCTCCGACAAAGAAGCTGCTCCGCCTTTTAACCCGCCTGCCCCGTCGGCGCCGCCAAGCCCGGCCATCAAATTCTGCGCCCCGGCATCCAACTGCTCCACCGCTGCCGCCAACTGGGCGTTCGCATCTGCTCCTTGCGCCGCACCCTGGGCTGCATAGATGGAATTCTGTGCTTCATAAATCTCTGACATTGCATAATTGATGTCCGCCGAAGGGTCTGACCTCCCTACCGTAACAGCATCCACATAGCTGTCAATCACTGCCTGAATCTCTGCCGCGCTTATTTCCGTACCCGTCATCTCTGCAATCGCCAAAGCCGCGTCCGATGTCCCCACAACTGCATACTGGCCTGCTGCGGCATCTGCTCCTGCAAGGGCATTTGCCGCCCTTGTAAGCGCGCCGTCTGCCGCCCCAAGATTTCCCGCCACGCCTTCTGCCGTACTGCCTGCGCTGCCAATCAATGCTTTCAGGGCAGAACAGCCTCCGGCAAGCTCATATGCGCCGCTATAAGCGGCGTCTATACCGTTCTTCAATGTATCCGCTCCGCTTCCAAGCTCATTTGCCCCGTCCAGAAGCTGCTTACTTGCAGCATCTAGCTGTGCTACGCCGGAAGTATACGTCTTCACACCGTCTGACAGGTTCCCAATCCCTTCTGCCAGTACGCCGCTCTTACTGTTCAATTCATTTACGCCCTCTGACAATGTTTTTGAGCCGTCTGCAAGCGCCTTTGCCCCATCTGCTGCATTCTTAGAGCCATCTGCCAATGCCTTTGCTCCATTCACCGCCTCTTTCGTTCCTGCTGCCAGTTCTCTCGCCCCGCTGGCGGCTTCCTTCGAGCCGTCTGCCAGTTCCTTTGCCCCGTCGGCGGCTTCCTTTGCCCCGTCTTTAAGCTTCTCTGCCCCGTCGGACGCTTCTTTCGAGCCATCTTCAAGTTTCCCGGAAGCATCCTCAAGCTCATGGATGGAATCCTCCAGGCTGTCGAAATCATGGACGTCGCTTAAATCAAACTCTTCCATAATCTCTGCGGAAGCCACCGTGATTGTAGGGCCAACCGAAGCATCCTTTACATCCGCCGTAATGGTCACGCTTTCAGGGATATCAAGATCCAGCTCTTTCAGTTTCAGGTTCTCGGAAAGTCCCGGGAAACCAAGCCCCACCACAATATTCTTGTCTGCATCCGACATGATTTTCCCGTTGTCGATTTCCACATTGGTATACTCGTCTATGGGGAGCATCATGGATGTCACCATGGTAAACGGCGTATACATCTCAACATTTTCACCGTCAATCTCAACATTCTCCTTTGAGTGGTTCTCATACTCGATATGGATTTCTACCTTACCGTCTTTTCCTGCCAGCTCTTCTGCTTTTATCTCTTTCCCGTCCAATTTATAGGAAATATTTACATCTACCGGCAGCTTCTCATCCGTAGTACCCTGATAATAAATGTCGCTGCCCTCTGACTTCCATGTCAGCTCCTCGCCGCTTCCTTTGGAAAATTCTTCCTCTCCCTTGATATTGCGGATATCCTTTAATCCTGAAATGTCGGCAAAGTCTCCGTTTTCAGGATTCTTGAGCCACTCCGTTACCGTAGTGTTGCTGACATTGCCCGCCGCGTCTGCTTTCACATAGACGGACTCTTCTTTGAACATAGATCCCTCCGTCTTTCCCGCAGTTTCCTGGTCATTACTTTCTTTTCCCTCAAGCACGGCATTGGCTGCTTCTTCAAGAGCCTCCGTCGTTTCCTCCTCTGCCATTACTTCCGTACCTAATCCCTGATATTCATACGCTCCGACCGTTCCTGCCGCCATAACGGCCGCCATAGCTCCCGCCATTACCCGTTTCCTGTTTCTATTCATAACATCATACCTCCTGCACAATTTTTCATTGCCCGCCTCCAGCAAATCTGCTGCAATATACGGGCATTTGCCAAACCTTCATACTTACCTGCTTTTTCGCATCATTGCCTTACATCCCGCTGTCCGAGCACTCTTTCATAGAGTCCTTACGCTTACGGTCACTCTTTGCCGTCTTGGGTAAAAATCCCCGGCTAGTCTTCACAATCACCTTGTCAAATACCATGAACATTGACGGAAGAATCAATACTACTACAACCATACTGATAATCGCCCCTCGCGCCATCAAGATACAAAGGGAACTAATCATGTCAATATTTGAAAACAAACCTACGCCAACCGTTGCCGCAAAGAAGCTGAATGCGCTTACCATAATAGACTGTGCCGAAGCGCGATGGGCAATCGTGACCGCATCGTATTTACTTCTTCCCTGGCTTCTCTCCCGCTTATACCGCGTGGTCATAAGAATGGCATAATCCACAGTCGAGCCAAGCTGTATGGTGCCGATTACGATAGAAGCCACAAAGGGCAGCGTCGTCCCCGTATAGAAGGGGATACCCATATTGACAAAGATTGCAAATTCAATCACGCCTACCAGTATAATCGGCAGGGAAATGGACTGGAACAGAATCAATATAATAATGAAAATAATTCCAATGGATACCACGCTTACCGTCTTGAAATCTTTATCCGTAATGGTAATCAAATCTGCCGTCAGCGGCCCTTCTCCCACCAGCATTGCCTTCTCGTCAAACTGGTCCATAATCTCATTAATCTCTTCTATCTGTTTATTTACCTCATCAGACGCTACTTTATATAAAGAATTGACCATCACCATCTGGTATTTATCCGTCTTTAGCATACTCGTGACCGACTCCGGAAGCATATCGGAAGGAACTCCCGGACCTACCAGTTTATCTAAGCCCAGCGCCCACTTTACGCCGTCTACCTTCTCGATTTGTTTCAGCATCTTCCCCACATCCGAGGATGGTACGGAGCTGTCAAGCAGCAGAATGTGGGTGGTATTCATCTCATAATCTTCCTTCAGCTTCTCATTTGCAATAATACTCGGTAGCTCCTTAGGAAGCGTCTCATCCAGATTATAGTAAACCCCTGTATGGTTATTTCCATAGACCGCAGGGAACAAAAGTATCAGGAAGGCAGCCACATACCAGAGATAACGCTTCGTGACCTTCTCCGACAACCTGCCGATATCCGGCAAAAGCGGCTTATGTTTCGTCTTCTCGATGATTTTGTCACAGCACAGAATCATGGATGGCAGAACCGTAACACAGGCAATCACACCGAAGACGACGCCCTTCGCCATGACGACCCCGATATCCAGCCCCAAGGTGAAGCTCATGAAACACAGTGCGATAAATCCTGCAACCGTTGTAATGGAACTTCCCACCACGGAAGAAAAGGTATGGGAAATCGCATGGGCCATCGCCCGCTTCTTATCCCCATGAAACCGTTCCTGCTGCTCTTCATAGCTGTGCATCAGGAAAATGGAGTAATCCAGCGTAACGCCCAACTGTAATACTGCTGCCAATGCCTTTGTAATATATGAAATCTCTCCAAGGAAATAATTACTTCCCAGATTGTAGAGAATCGCCATTCCAATACTCAGCAGGAACAGTACCGGCACAAAGAAGGATTCCATCGTAATTCCCAACACCAGGACTGCCAGTGCAACTGCAATTAATACGTAGAGGGGCGTCTCTTTCTCGGCAAGGTTCTTCGTATCGGTCACAATGGCGGACATACCGCTTAAAAAGCACTGCTTTCCCGCAATTTTCCGAATCTCTTCAATGGCTCCCATGGTTCCGTCGGAGGAAGTCCCCTCGTCGAAGAAAATTGCCATCATAGTTCCCGTATCAGAATTAAACACCTTGTAGAGTTCATCCGGCAGCATACTCTCCGGAACCGAGATATCCATCACGGAGTCGTACCACAGCACGTTCCCTACATGGTCGATTTCCTCAATTTCTTTCTTCAATTTTACAATATCCTTATCTTCCATGCCGTCTACGATAAACATGGAAAATGCGCCCGTCCCGAAATCTTCTACCATGATATCCTGACCCTTCATGGTCTCGATATCCTCCGGCAGATACGTCAGGACATCGTAATTCACTCTGGTATTCACATATCCCAGTACGGAAGGAATCAGCAGCAATATACTGAAAACCAAAATCGCTGCCCTGTACTTCACCACTTTTTTCCCAAACTGAACCATACTCTCACTGCTCCTTTTTCATATTCTGATTTGCCGCCAGCCAAAGGCTGATGACAAGGCACGCGTCAGCGTGTTTCACTTTATGACCGTTGGTCATTTCTTACAATATGCACTATACTACAGAAATGACCAATAGTCAATACCATTTTTATAAAAAATTGACTTTTAGTCATTTTATTCAAAAGTACTTGAAAATCCGCTTATTTTCTGGTTATAATAAGGAAGTACGCTGATGCGTACGCAGGTCATCAACCTCCGGTTGGTGACATGTTATAATAAGGATACAAACACACTTTGGGGATAGCAAGGAAAGGACAGTCGATTAGAATGGGGAAAATTGACGAGAATAAGAAAAAGAAAAAGGAAACACTGTTCAATAGTGCCTATGACCTTTTCATTACAAAGGGAATCAACTCCACCGCCATATCCGATATCGTAGAGAAGGCGGGGGTTGCAAAAGGTACGTTCTATCTGTATTTTAAGGACAAATATGACATACGGAACAAGCTCATCGCCCACAAGACCCATGAACTGTTCCATAGGGCGAAGTTTGCACTTGACCATGCCCCAAATCCTGTCATAGGGCTGGACGAGCAGTTGATTTTTATTATCAATCATATTATAGATACGCTGGTCCTCAACATCCCTCTCATGAACTTCATTTCCAAGAATCTGGTCATGGGGGCGCTTAGGTCTGTCCTTCTGACCGGCGAGCGTTCGGATACGGATTTTTATGAGATATTCCTGGATATGGTACGCCAGGATTCTTATGAATATCAGGATATCGAGGTGATGCTTTTTACCATCGTGGAGCTTGCCGGGTCTGCCGGGTATAACTCCATCCTGTACAAAGAGCCTCTGCCGATTGAACAGTACAAGCCATTTCTTTACCGCTCTGTCCGGCTGATTATTGACAGCCACCGTGTGAAAGATCAGGCAGGAAAATAATATACACAGCAAGCTATGGGCAGAAACGAATGGAGGGATTACATGCAGCAATTATCGCCCACACTAAAAGAAATCAGCCTTCACGGCACAAAATCTTTTCCCTGTGCTTTCTACCAGACCCGCTCCGTCGGCAAAGGAACCCTTGTTAAGCACCACTGGCACGACGAAGTGGAGATCTTATATTTTTTCGGCGGAGAATTTCGTCTTGAAATCAACATGGAGCAATTTTTTGTCCACTCGGAGGCGCTGTACTTCATCAATCCCGGTGAACTGCACAGTATTTACAAGGAACAAGCAGGAAGCCCCGGCGAAGATGCCGTCGTCTTTTCACTGGATATTTTAAGTTTCGACTCCTACGATGCCGCACAGATGCAGTTGATACAGCCTATCCGAAACGGAAACATGCGGTTCCCTCGCTGCCTTCTGCCCACCCACCCGGGATTTCTGTCTGTCCGGGATGCGTTTCTTGACACCATGCAATCCTTCGGGCATAGGCCGGATGAATCAGACGTTCCCGGAAACGGAGCCGTTACAGATGATCTGACGAACCAGTTATTCATCAAATCATCCCTGCTCCATATTCTCGCCGTTCTCTCAAGCTACAGGCTCTTTACGCCTACGGAGAAGAATCTGGACAAGCGTGTGGAAGGGATTAAGACCGTCCTTACTTATATCAGGGAAAACTACAAAGAGAAGATTTATATTCAAGACCTTGCAGAACAGGTGCATATGAACGAGCAGTATTTCTGCCGTTTTTTAAGAAATCTATTGGGC
>OFFP01000671.1_pt1 | contig 27183 bp, 22 predicted proteins | sample 1521431 | NCBI WGS metagenome assembly OFFP01 (sample SAMEA3504104, study PRJEB24116) | mouse gut metagenome | biome: mouse gut; feature: mouse-associated habitat; material: faeces | place: Denmark | collected 2011
TTATGGACCCCGGACTGGCAAACTATTATCTGTCCCGGACTGGTATAGATTCCAGGTCCATCTCAGGTACGCTGAATGAAAACTATGTTTACATCAACCTGAAAAAAAGGCAGGATTTTCCGGAAGAGATTGTTTTTGAAACACCGGCATTTGCCACATACCGGGGCGGCGAGATTGATTTCATTGCGCAGAGCGTCCATTCATCTACCCGCTATCTGGTAGAAGTAAAATCCGGCAAAGGAACGGCTGCCACCGCATTGAAAGCGCTGGAACAGGGGAAAGCACATAAACTGCTTTATCTAAAGGGAGATACGAAGGGCGGCATTGATGGTAAAATTGAAACTCTGCCGATTTATATGCTGGAACGTTACCAATTTGTGTGAAAAAAGTCACCTCATGATATACCGCGGCAGCTTTCACATCCGTAATCCCGCCATGTTTTTACTCCTTCTCAGACAGCACCAATATCGGCGCCGCGCACAGATTCCGGCTGATAAAAAAGAGCGACAGAAGGCTGACAACCCCAGTTTCACACAGAGCAGTCAGGCAGACCAGTATCCGCTGATCCACACTGGGATTCTCCGATATGGCTTCGTTTTCTACTCCGTCCTCGTTCTTCACCCCGCCCGCATCATCCGGCGAGGTCCCATCTTCCCCGCGGCTGTCCGGCATCCCCTTTGTATAAGCCGTGCTGAATCCTTCATCCTTGCTCTCCGCCGCTTCCCGTACCGCCTGGCTCATCTGCATTCCGGCGGCCGCGCCGGCTGCGGAGCAGACTGCCGTCAGCACCAGGATTCCGCCCAGCAGGGATATGACACACTGCCGTTTTGTCATGCCAAGAGCCTGCTCGACAGCGGTTCGCCGTCTCTGTTTGAGGATCATAAAATACATGAGAAACGCAATGGTCGCAAGCAGCAGCGCGAGTCCCGCGAAAAAGAGGGCGGCTGCCACGATGCGGGTATTTTTCAATTTGGAAGCAAATGTTTCATATCCGCCGTCGTCAAATTCGATCTCCAGGAGACTGCTTTCGGGAAGCTTCGAAAATTCTTCCATGAATCTGCCGATAGAGCCGTTTTTGATACGGAAGGAAGTGTTGTATGCCTGCATCGGCCCGCGAGCCGTCACATGGTCTTTAAAATCTTCCGAAACGGAGCGTTCCGGGACAAAGATCTGGTTTTCTGCAAATGCGTGGGGATCATTTGTCAGGGTAACCGAATAGGAGTAGATACCGACGATCTCATATCCACCTTCCCAAAACGGATTCAGAATATTTCCATCGGCGTCTATTGCCTCCATATCCATCCCTCCCGTGACGAAGGCCACCTGGCACAGGGGATATTTATAATCAGCGAAATAAAACTGCAGCGGGAGCGTATCCCCCACCTGCAGATTGTTTTTCTGCGCAAATGTCTGCGGGATCAGGCACACCCTGCCGCCCTTTTCATATTCCTCCGGGGTGATCCTGCGTCCCTCTGCAAGCGCCGCCTCCCCGTCGTGAAACGGCCGCAGAAGCTGCAGGTCGCTGACCGGCGTCACGGGCATCATTTTCTCCTTGCAGGTTTCCAACATTTCGGCAATGCGTTCCCAGACTGCGCCTTCCGCGGTATCATAGAAGCCGTCGCCTGCCTCATACCAGAGCCGGGTCTGATTTTCATAAATCCGCAGGGGCATATATTCGATTCCTTCAAAGCCTTCATGTCTATCTGCATTTACGGGATTCATACCCATGTATGTGATATAGGTGGTTCCGGCTTTCAGGGAATCCGGCTGCTCTGTCCTGTGGTCGCAGAAGTAAATCTTTTTTCCCAGAAGGGACCTGGTACCCCAGAGTACACGTACCACCTCCACAGGAACCGGACGGTCCGGCACACAGTCCTCCAGCGGGCGGATCTCTGCCAGGGATACGCCGGTAATGCTCTCCTCCTTCAGCTCCCCGCCGGTTCGATTTCCCGGGGAAACCGCACCGAAATACGGGCGCTGCCGCGGCGGGCTGATGTATTCGATATCCAGGCTTTCCAGAATGTCCGGCGTCAGATATTCTCCGTATCCTCTGGTTTCCTGATACATATAATCCTTCAATCCGGCATCCCACCACTGCTCCATAACGGTACTCTGCTCCTTTTGCTCCGCCATGCCGATGGTGACAAAGGTTTCGTCCGCTGCCTTTATTTTTTCCGAAATCTCAAGCCACAGGTTCAGGCCCACTGTAAAGAGCATCGTGCCGCATAAAAAGATGATACAAAAAAGTCCCGTTTTTACGGGTGTCCGAAAAAGTTGTTTCAAGCTGTTTTTCATCATAAAATTTCTCAATCGCCGCGATTCACAGTTATTTCACTCACATGCACAAAAACAGCCGGCAAAGCCGTCTGCCGATGCTGCGGGGCGGATTCTTCCGTCCTGTACGTGGTATACGATATCCGCCTGCTCCGCGATTCCCCGGTCATGGGTGACGAGGATGACGCAGTAATTTTCCTGATCCACCAGATTTTTTAGAATGCGGATGATGTTTTCTCCGTTTTCAAAGTCCAGATTTCCAGTCGGTTCGTCGGCGAGAAGCAGCTTTGCCCCGGCAGCAAGTGCCCTTGCAATGGCGACCCGCTGCTGCTCTCCTCCGCTCAGCATGGCAGGGTATTTTTTCCTGAGTTCCCCGGACAGGCCCACCTCTTCCAGCAGACGCCCGGCCCGCTCCTTTGCCGCCGCAGCCTTTACTTTGGACAGCTCCATGGGGTACATGATATTTTCCTCCACGGTCAGCAGCGGGAAAAGCTGAAAATTCTGAAACACAATGGAAAGCTTTTCCCTGCGCAGCCTGGCGGTGTCCAGCGTGGCATAAGGCTTCCCTTCGTAGAAAATCTCTCCCTGCGTGGGGCGGTCCAGCCCGGCCAGCAGGGAAAGCAGGGTAGTTTTTCCGCTTCCGGAACGGCCTGTCACCGCATAAAATTTTCCATAGGAAAATGTACAGCTCACGTCCTGCAGTGCATGAACCTTCTGATATTTGCCCTGATATGTGTAGCTTACGTGCTCGGCTTTTAAAATCTCGTTCTTAAAAATCTCGTTCTTAAAAATTTCGTCCATAACATTCCCCTTAGCTGCGAAAAATCTTCATCGGGTTTTCCAGAGTGAACCGGATCGCAGGTGCCAGCGTCGTCACGATGCGAATCACCAAAAATGCCGCCAAAATGCCGATTCCATGAGTTCCTCCTGTAAACGGCAGCGCCGCCGCACCGCCCAGCAGGGACAAAACCGCATTTTCTCCCACCAGCACTGTCACGATCGCGGCCTTTTCTCTGCCCATACAGCGTTCCAGGTAGATTTCCCGTTTCCGGTGGCACATGGCGAAGAAAGAGACTAAGGCAGAGATTCCAGTAACAAGCAAAAACAGCGGCGCCATGAACAGTCTCAGTAAATGGATGCTGCTTTTCAATTGGGACGCGGCCTGTATGAAAAAACGGTCGTCGATGACCAGCGCATTTCCCGGACGCCCTCCCGGTGACTGCAGATCAATCTGCGGAAATTTTGCTGTTTCTGCTTTGGTTTTCAGCGTATTGAGCTCCAGAGGGTTTGCCACAATTCCTTTTGCCGAGGAATACAGGAGGGGATTGCCGGCCTGCCGGTATTGCGCGGCCAGCCAGGACAGGGAGCACACAAGATCCGCCGCTTCCAGAGCGCTTTCCGGCGCAGTCCGGTAAAATCCGGCAATCTCCAGTTCTGCGGAGGTGATTTCTACGAATCCGGAAACTCCGTCAAATTCATCATACAGGGCGCGGTACAGGTTGATGTCAAGCACATCCCCCGCCTGCCAGGAAAGCCCCCGCTCCTGAATGAAGCTTTCGTTCACCAGGCAAAGGCCGATGCGGCCTGCATCCTGCTCCTGCACGGACAGCAGACTTAAGCCTTCCCCTCCCGAAAGGATCGCCCCGGCCTGCGTCTGTTCCATGGAAAATTCCGGCTTCCATGCATCCATGGCCGATACTGTATTGGTTCCCATCAGATGGACGCTGGCCCTCTGCTCCGTATTTTCCGGGCCGAATCCGATGTTTCCGTAGCTTTCTGCCGTGACCGCATAGTCTTCCAGCCCCAGATCCAGAAACAATTCGATTCGTTTTTCCGTAATGTCAAGCCCTGTCAGCCTGTCTCCGGTGGAATTTGCAATGGCTGCCGTCACAGGGATCTTTTCCCCCAGCGCGGCCAGCAGGCTTTCGTTCTGTTCCAGATTTCCAAAACAGATCCCGGCAAACAGAACCGCCAGGAAGGAAAACGCAGCCAGGATCAGGCTCCTGGCTTTGTTTCTTGCGATATTTATAAACATCTTTTTTGCGGTGAACATGCTGCTCCTTACTTGGTCGAGTAAACATTTCCCTTGCGGGGTATGTCTGCCCAGCCCCTTAATTCTCATCTATCAGCTTCTGCATTTCCTTTTTCGAGACTTCTTTCAGTTCGGTCACGCGGTCTTTTTTGTCCCGCACCACTTCAAGGTAGACCGCTTTCTTTTCCGGGATGGTGCCATTTGTATAGATCCAATGATCCTTGTCGTAGATGACGGCGACCTCTTTGCCCTGATAGATCCATCCGCTGTTTTTTTCCTTGGAAGCCTTTATGCCCAGCTTTTCATATTCCTTTGGCAGGCTGGTTTCTGTTTCATTCGGATCTCCCTCGGAATAGGCGCCTTCGCCAGATGTGGCTTCCCCTTCCGCCTCATCTGTGTCTCCCTGTTCCGCGGCATACGCTTCCAAATCGCCCCGTTCCGCGGCGGGAAATGTGACCACGCTGACTATATTCCCTGAGTCGTCCCACCTGATAAGGCCGGAGCCTTCTTTGACATCGACGCCTTCGCTTACAGACGAATCCGGCACGCTGCTTTCATCGAACGGAAATACGGAAAAGTCGGTGATCTTCCCGTTTTTGTCCCGGTTCACGGTGATCCCCAGTTTTCCGGAACCCTCTGCCAGCCTTGTATAAACGTTTGGCTTTGTCTCATCTTTAAAATATCCTACGGTCTGGTTCTTATACATCAGGAAATCCGTTTTTTTGTCGTAGGACAGGCCGAATTTCTTATATTCCTCAAATTCCTCTCCCTTGGAAATGACGTAGGCTGCGCTGCGGTATGAATTGTCCCCGGTGTCGGTTTCTTGATTGCCGGCGTAGGTTTTCGCTGCGGTTTCTTCCGTGTCCTCCGCAAAATGCACTCCGATCTTATCCTCGTCTGCTTCTCTCACGGATACCCCGCTGACCTTTCCTTCTTTATCGTAGACAGCCCGGACCACGACCTCACCATCATTGTCGGCCCACAGTACGCCGCCTTCTTTCTCGTCTATGAAAAAGCGGACCGGAGTCTTTCCCTTATAAAGCCTGCCTTCGGACTGGCTGAAGCTGATTCCGTATTTTCCGTAATGCTCCTCAAAAAAGGTCTCCAGCTCCAGGTCTGATTCGATCTGCAGCAGGCGTTCTCTCTCCTCCTGCATCTGCTCGATCTCCCGGGTAAGGTCGTCTGCATTGCTTCGGAACTGTTCCATTTTCTTTTCATTTTCTTCAATCATCCTTTTCAACGTCTCGATCTGCTTTGTGTTCTCTTCCTGTTCCCGGCGCAGCTTCTCCTGATCCGTGTTCTGTCCTGCATTCGCCTTGATATCCTGAATCTCCTGATTCCGTTCTGTGGTTTGATCTAACATCGCCTTGTATACCAGGATATCTGTATGCAGATAATCCAGTCTGTCCAGTTCGTTTTCTATTTCTTCTATGGACTGATCCAGATCTGCAATCCGGTCCGCAAGCTCTTTCCTGCTGTAACTCAGTGCGCTTTCATCCATCGCGGAAGTATCCTGAACCAGTTTGTTCACATTTTCCTCCTCGTTTTTAGCGGTGCTTTCTTTGCTTTCCTCTGTCAGATCCAGTGCAGACTCGTGAATGGCCTCACCGCTCTGTTTTGACTCTTTCAATGCGGCGGAGAGGGATTTCGTAACGACACGGTTATCCGCGTTCGTTTCCTCTGCATCCACCGCCTCCGCCTGGAGTGTCGTTTCCCTGCTTTTTTCCGCCTCTCCATAGGAACCGCAGGAGGTTGCAAAGAGCAGGATAATGCCGCAAACCAGCGCCGCCGACAGTCCATGGACAAAGGGCGGAGTTTTTTTCATTTTCATAATCGCACCAATCCTTTCTTCGATTGCGTTTTTGCTGAAACTGTTTCCCAGGGGGAGCAGACCGCTCTTTTCCTCTTCCATCTCGATCAGCGCCATGGCGTATGCGGATTTCTGCTCTTCGCCGAATCGGTGTACAACGGCTTCGTCGCAGGCTAATTCCAGATCCCGGTTGAAGAATCTATACATCAGGTACACGCATGGATTGAACCAGTGTATGCACAGAACCGCCGCCATCAGCAGCTTTACCGCCGCGTCAAAATACCGGATATGCACGTATTCGTGTTCCAGCACGTAGCGGAGCCGGAATCTGTCTCCGCATTTTGCGGACTTCGGCAGTAAAATGACGGGATGCCAGACTCCGTATGACAGCGGGGACACGATCTGGTCTGACTGGCGTATGGACAGCTTTCTCCACAAAGGATGGCTGCTATGCCAGATATCCAGGAAATGGTCTTCGAAAGGCAGCGACATCCGAAATTCCCGGTAACACCGGAAATACATCCACCCGAAAAAGATTGCACAGGCCAGGAAGCCTGCTGCCCAGATTCCCTTTAAAGCCGGAAGTATTTTTGCAAGCTGCTCCGCAAGGGGAAGCGCTTCTTCTGAAATGCTTTCGGAGGATATTGGCAAATCCAATTGCCCGCCGGCTTCTGATTCTGACTGCGCGTTCCCGGCAGAACTGCCCTGTGTGTCAGTTTCCGATTCTGAATGTGCGTTCCCGGCGGAACTGCCCTGTGAGTCAGGTTCCGATTCTGAATGCAGATTACGGGCGGAACTGCCCTGTGAGCCAGTTACCGATTCTGACTGCGCGTTCCCGGCGGAATGGCTCTCCATCGCTGCTCCTGCATCGGACGGCCGGGAAGGGTCTGTACTGCCGGAAATCGTTTCTTCACCGGGCAGATATCCGGAAATCATGGATGTAAAATTGTGTATCTGCTCTGTATCGGATGCCGCATTTTGAAGCAGGGTATACGCGCTCCACGAGAAGGGTATGGAAAACGGGATCAACAGCCGGAGCAGGGCGGCTGTCCAGAGCACCGCAAATGTCCTTTTCGGCAGCCGGTCTTTCAGGGCCGCCCTGACTGCCAGGATTACCAGGATCAATACCGCGCCGGAAATACTCATTGCCATTAGACTCATCTCTCTCACCTCACTCCAATTCGCCTACGATCTGTTTTAGCTGCGAGATCTGCTCGGGGGAGAGCTTTTTCCTCCCCAGCAGGGCCGCGAACAGCTTATCCGCCGAGCCGTCGTAAATCTTGTTGATCAGTTCATTGGTCTCCGCCTCCTGCACCTCCTCCTTGGGGATCAGCGCATGGCACATGAAGTTCGGCTCCGACCGCTCAATGGCGCCTTTCTTGATGCAGCGTTTGATCAGCGTATAGGTGGTGTTCATATTCCAGCCGACCTCTTCTTTTAATACGTTGGAAATGTTCTTGGCCGTGGAATCTCCCTCCCGCCACAGCACGTCCATTACCTTTAGTTCCGAATCGAATAATTTTATGTCCATATCCACAGCCCCTTTCACACTACTGTAGTAGTTTTTCTTTTATACTACCACAGTAGTGTATCTATGTCAACAAAAAAAGAGAAACACAGCCATCCTTTTTTAGGAGAAAAATGTAAAAATATTTCAGCAGCACTATCTTTTCCAGTCTCTCACTCGTTATACATGATAAGATAAAAAGAAAATGCGCATTGACTTTCAGTCAAAGCCGCCGTGGGAAAGGAGGAGAGGATTTTGTGGACTTTGATTTGCTGTTAGTACAAAAAATGAAGCGTGGCGATGAAAATGCTTTTGATGTATTTGTCCGCAAGCATTATGAAGAAATATTAAAATACTGCAGCTTTCATTGCCTCGACGTATCATACGCCGAAGATTTGACACAGGAAACCTTTTTGCATTTTTTTGAAAAGTTATCCAATTATCGTTATATGGGAAAAACCAAAAATTATTTGTATACCATAGCCGGAAATCTCTGCAGGGACTATTACAAAAAGGCAAAAGAAAGTCTGCTGGAAGAACAATCAAGGGAATTTCAAAATGCTTTGCAGCAATCGAAAACAGATGACATTCTTAACAAGATTACGATTGAAGCAGCTTTAAATCATTTACCGGAAGAATTACGGGAGGTTATTGTGCTCTACTATTTTCAAGAATTAAAACTTGTAGAAATATCCGAAATATTACAAATAAGTCTGCCTTTGGTAAAGTATCGAATAAAACAGGCAAAAATCCGATTAGAAAAATTGTTAAAGGAGTGATTTTGTGAACTCAGAAAAAAGGCTCAAGGATTACAAAGAAAACATAAAAATAATTCCCAAAGAGCAGCTAATAGCAGAAACGGTAAGAAAATCAATAGAAACATACTGTTCTGCCGAGCAGGAACAGTTATTGACTTATTGGGAATTTTTATGGGTGCAGTTAAAGCTTATACGAAAAAGATGGTGGTTATTTCAAATATTGCTGCTTCTTCTATTATGGGCTGCATTAGCGTCTGTACAAGGTGAGCAGCTCATGCAAAGAATATTTGGCGTCGCTGCTTCCCTGTTTATTATTCTGATCATTCCAGAACTTTGGAAAAGCCAGACTTATCAGTCCATGGAAATTGAAGCGGCCTCTTACTATTCGTTACGCCAGATATATGCAGCCAGAATGTTGTTATTTGGCATTGTGGATATTTTTTTGATCACCATTTTTTGTACGCTTACTACGATTACAATGAATATTTTTCTTTCAGAACTTTTGGTACAATTCATATTTCCTATGGCAGTAACGACTGTCATATGTTTTGGAATCTTATGCAGCAAATATTCGTTTAGTGAAACAACAGCAGTAATGATGTGTACTGTGTGGAGTGCTGTATGGCTGATTGTGATTTTGAACGAAAAGGTATACGATACAATAACACTCCCGCTTTGGGCCGCCTTTATCGGAATCGCTTTTGGGTTTCTGGCATTTACGATTTATCGCGTGTTACATTACTGTAATCATTTTATGGAGGTAAACTCACATGGATTTGGTATTAGATAACCTGACAAAAGAATTTGGTGAATTTGTTGCGGTAGACCATATAAACATCACTATGACAAGCGGAGTGTATGGTTTATTGGGCGTAAATGGCGCGGGGAAAACTACTTTAATGAGAATGTTATGTACCCTGCTGAAGCCTACAGATGGGAATATTTATTGCAGCGGAAAAGATATTTTTAAAATGGAGGAGGAATATAGAAATTTGTTGGGATATTTGCCGCAGGATTTTGGCTTCTACCCGGAATTTACTGTAAAAGACTATCTTCTCTATATTGCGGCAATTAAGGGGATTCGTCCTGCCGTTGCCAGAAAAAGGACAAAGGAACTGATCGCCAAGGTGGGACTTACAAAAGCAGCAGACAAGAAATTGAAAAAACTGTCCGGCGGAATGAAACGGCGTGCCGGGATTGCACAGGCAATGATAAATAACCCTCAGATTTTAATACTTGACGAACCGACAGCGGGGCTTGACCCCAATGAAAGAATACGCTTCCGAAACCTGATCAGCGAGCTTTCAGAAGAACGCATGGTATTGCTGTCCACTCATATTGTTTCTGATATTGAGTATATTGCAAATGAAATATTGATGATGAAAGATGGCGCGATCATAAATCAGGGAACATTGGACAAAATAATTGACTCTATGCCGGAAAGAGTCTGGACTTGCTCTGTCCGGCCGCAAGAGGTATCCGCAATAACAAAAAGATATAAAGTCTCTAACATGAAGTCTGAACACGGCGGAGTGGACTTACGGATCATTTCAGCAGAGAAGCCTTATGAATCGGCTGTATTTGCCTGCCCTTCGCTTGAAGATGTATTTTTATACTATTTCGGGGAAAAGGTTGGTGATGATAATGATACGCTTTGAATTAAAAAAGATTTTTTCAAACCCTGTCAATAAGATCGTGTCTGTTATTTTGGGAGTTGTATTGTGTGTCGTTAGTTATTTAGCCATTACTGATGTGGATTATGTTGATGAAAATGGTGATAAAATAACTGGCGCCGCCGCTGCGCAGGCATTAAGAGAAGAAAAGAAGCAATGGGCTGGATATCTTACCGAAGATGTATTAGTAAGAGTGCTTGAAGAAAATTCACTTATCAACAATTCCGATGAATATCTTTCGGATGATGTAAGAGAGAATGAGAAGGCCTATTCAAAAAAGCAAGGATTCTATGACATAAGAGCGATGATAAATCGGGCGTTTTGTGATTTTCAGGAATATGACTATTATCGTGCAGACAGTATTACAAAAGAAGAAGTGCGTTCGTTTTATGATAGACGAACCGCTAATCTGATTGAATGGTTAAATTCGGACGACCAGAAAAATCATTATTCAGAACAGGAAAAGCAATTCTTAATTACGCAGTACGAGGAACTTGAAACACCTTATTACTACGAGTATGCAGATGGGTGGGAAGCACTATTGAAATATATGCCTTCCATTGTTATGCTGGTCGTTTTAATTACCGGGTTTCTGGTGTCAGGAATATTTTCGGATGAGATCCAGCTAAAAGCCGATTCCATTTTCTTCTCTGCAAAATTAGGCAGAAATAAGGCGATCGCTGCAAAAATAAAAGCAGGCTTTATCGTGGTTACGTCTATTTATTGGATAACAGTATTGCTGTTTTCCGGGATTGTATTAGCGATTTTGGGAGTTGACGGAGCTGGTTGTGCTATACAAAACGGATTTGCAAACTGGAAGAGTTTTTACAATCTTACTTATTTGCAGGATTATTTGTTGAGTATCGGGGGCGGATATTTAGGCAGTTTATTTATACTTTTTTTGTCCATGTTCGTGTCTGCAAAAACATGGACAAAAGCATTTGCGGTAACAATCCCCTTTATTTTATTATTTATTCCATCATTTCTAAGCGGAATCTCTGTATTATCGGATGTGTTAGGGCTTCTTCCGGATCAGCTGCTGCAAATTAGTGCTGCGATAAGAACATTTAATTTATATCAGATTGGAGAGAAAGTAATTGGAGCCGTTCCTATTATTTTGACAATGTATTCCATTCTCTTTTTTGTTCTTTTACCTGTTTTATATCAGGTTTATCGGAAAACAGAGATCAAATAGCAAAGCCATCCGTGCCTTGAGGGCATCAGCGGGATGCAGCCGCTGCTTTGGGGATCTACAGCTGCGGCTGCTCCAAAATGGCCACGGACACCCTGGTCACGATCTCCCCCTCCAGTTCTGTCGAGTGGGGGACTTTCTTTCCGTCGATCATGTCCAGCATCTGCAGCGCCGCAATCTTTGCCAGATCCCGGATGGGGTTCTCCGCAGAGGTCAGCGGAACCTCACAGTAAGCGGCAACATCCGAATTATCAATGCTGATCACCGACAGGTCCTCGGGAACACCGATCCCCCTGCTCCTGCAGACAGCCAAAAGCTTGTTCGCCATCACATCATTATAGCACACGCAGGCCGTACAGCCCTCCAGCCTGCGGCAGATCCAGTCCGCATTCTGTTCAAATTCAGACATCTGCTGCGAATCCAGCCATGCCACCCGCTTGTCAAGAATCCTGATATTCGCCTCCATGAGTGCCTCCAGATATCCCGCATAGCGCTGATGGCCCTGCCCGTCATCCGATTTAAAGACAGCCGCGATATTCTGATGGCCGCACTGCAGCAGATAATTGGTCACCAGTTTTCCCGCCATCTTGTCGTTCAGGCTCACATGTGGGGCTTCCAGCTGGGGATAATAGCTGTTGATGAACAGCACAGGGATCCCCTGCCCCATGATCTCCCTGTAGATGTCCAGATTGGGATTCGGCAGCCCGCTCTTTGTCGTCTCAGCGATCAGTCCGTCCACCGTATTTTTTTTCAGAATATTTTTTAATATGAAGCGTTCTTTTTCTACGGAATTATTGGTCACCGAAATCTGAAGGCTGTATTCGGCGCTTGAAAACTCCGCCTCCAGTTCTCGTATGATCGTGGAAAAAATATATTCCTGTACAAAAGTTGTCATCACCGCGATCTGCATGGTTTTCTCTTTTTTCGGAGTCACCTGATCCTTACTGCTGATATACGTTCCGCTTCCGCGGAAGCGCTCTACGATGCCCTCCTCCTCCAGCACAGAGATCGCATGCCGCACGGTCTGCCTGCTGACCTGAAACCGCTTGCACAGCTTATATTCCGATTCCACCTTATCCCCCGGTTTCAGCTCCCCGCTTTCCAGGAGCTCTTTCACCCACAGACATATTTCCTGATATTTCGCAACTGCTTCTTCCAAATGTCTACCTCCATAATCCGCTGTTAAATACAACTCGATTACTACTTCGTGATAACTTCCCTCTAATATACAATACAACTTTTGTTTTTACAATCTGTAATATGTACTAAAAAGGTAATCCCCTTTTTGTGCATATATACAAAAAGCCACCCGCCGGCAGCGGATAGCTTTTTGCATATATGTATGAAACCTGTGCGGTTTGCGCTCTGACCGGACGTGTACACCGCATCGATGTCATTCGATTCATATGTCAGTTTTTCTTTTTGCTGGATAATACGTCAAATGTAACTGCCCCAAGGAGTACCAGTCCCTTGACTACTTTCTGCAGGTCGGTAGACAATCCGATCAGGAACATACCATTGTTCAGGATTCCCATGACAAACGCGCCGATCACGGCTCCGACGACCGTGCCCACACCGCCGGATGCCGCGGCCCCGCCGATGTAGCAGGCAGCGATGGCATCCAATTCAAACCCGTCCCCCGCCTTGGGAGTCGCGGAAGCGTTCCGGGCGGACAGTACGATTCCTGCAATCGCCGCCAGGAAGCCCATATTGGTATAAACCCAGAAGTATACCTTTTTCGTATCTATACCGGACAGCCTTGCTGCCTTCTCATTTCCGCCCAGCGCGTAGACCTGGCGCCCCGCAACGGTTTTACTTGTAACAAAGTGGTAGATCCCCACGATCACAGCCATCAAAAGCAATATGATCGGGATTCCGTTATAGGATGCGATCTTGAAGAAAAAGAACCAGAGGATCGCAAGCGTCGCCGCCACCTTGATACCGGTCTGCCAGGTCGGCGCCATTGCAAAGCCATACTTTTGCTGGGTTTTTATCGTTTTGAGCTCCGCGCCGATCACCAGAACGGTGGCGATCACGGCAACCAGGATCGTGATGATATCCAGTGTTCCGCCGCCAAACTCGATCTTGCTGGAAGCGAAGAAGCCTGCCCCGACTTTTACATAAGCATTGGGGAGCGGTCCTACAGTCTTGGATTCCAGCAGGGTATATGTAAGCCCCCGGCCGATCAGCATGCCTGCCAGTGTCACTACAAACGGAGGGATATTCAGATATGCTATGAAAAATCCATTAAATGCACCGAACGCCACCCCGACCAGAATGGTGATCAAAAAAGCCAGCGGGATATTCATATTATTTTCCACGATCAGCTTCGCCGCAACTGCCCCGCACAGCGCCACATAGGAGCCGACTCCCAGGTCTACATTACCGGTCAGTACACAGAGCAGCATACCCGTCGCAAGGATGATAACATAGCTGTTCTGCATGATCAGGTTGTTCATGTTCATCGGTGTGGCATTGACGCCCCCTGTCATTACATAAAATATGATAAAGATGATGAGCATTGCAAAAACCATGCCATATTGCTTTAAATTCAGATTTACGGTTTTCTTCTTTTCCATTGTTATTCCCCTTTCCTGTTATTATGCTGCATGATGCATTTCATGATTCTTTCCTGAGACAGATCTTCTTTGAATATTTCACCGGCAATACATCCCTCGTTCAATACATAGGTCCGGTCGCATGTACCCAGGATCTCCGGCATCTCTGAGGAAATGACGATGACCGCCTTTCCGGATTTCGCCAGGTCGTTGATGGCACAGTAGATCTCATACTTCGCGCCCACATCGATTCCCCTGGTAGGTTCATCCAGGATCAATACGTCCGGTTCCGTCAGCATCCATTTTGCCAGGATGACCTTCTGCTGATTTCCTCCGGACAAGCTTCCCACCGCCTGATGGACCGAATTGGATTTGATGTTGATCAGCCCTTTGTATTTCTCCGCCTCCAGGATCTCCTTGTTGGAATCCACGATCCCGTTCTGGGAAAAGAAACTGCGCAGTGCTGCCAAAGACATATTCCATTTGATATCATTGAACAGGATCAGCCCGTAGTTTTTCCGGTCTTCGGAGGTATAGGCGATCTTGTTGTCAATGGCATCCTTCACGCTCCGGATCTTCACCGGCTTCCCGTGCATGAGGATCTCCCCGCTGATCTTCTGTCCGTACTGCCGGCCGAAGATACTCATGGCAAGCTCGGTCCTTCCGGCGCCCATCAGGCCCGCAAGCCCCACGACCTCGCCTGCGCGCACCTTGATGTTGATATCCCTTAACACCTGGCGGTTTGGATCCTCCGGGTGGTAGACATTCCAGTTCTTCACTTCCATGACCACGTCCCCGATGGGACAGTCTGTACGTTCCGGATAACGGTTGGTCAGCTCGCGGCCGACCATGCCCTTGATGATCCGGTCCTCTGAAAAATCGTCCACGCCCTTGGTCAGTGTCTCGATCGTCTGCCCGTCGCGGATGACTGTAATCGCGTCCGCCACATAGCTGATCTCATTTAACTTATGGGAAATGATGATGCTTGTGATGCCCTGTGATTTCAGTTTCAGCATGATCTCCAGGAGCTGGGCACTCTCCTCGTCATTTAGCGCCGCCGTCGGCTCGTCCAGGATCAGAAGGTCTACCTTTTTCGCCAGCGCCTTGGCAATCTCGATCAGCTGCTGCTTGCCGACCCCAAGGGAATTGATGGGCGCTTCCAGGTTTTCATTTCCCAGTCCCACCTCTTCCAGCATCTTCTGCGCCTCGTTGCGGGTCTGTGTCCAGTCAATGACACCGTTCACCTTCATCTGCTCATTGCCCAGGAAGATATTTTCCGCGATGGACAGATACGGGCTCAGCGCAAGCTCCTGATGGATGATGACGATTCCCTTTTTCTCGCTGTCCTTGATATTGCGGTTCCTGACCACTTCCCCGTTGTATACGATGTCTCCTGTATAGGTTCCGAACGGATACACCCCCGACAGGACATTCATCAGCGTGCTCTTGCCTGCGCCGTTTTCCCCGCAGAGGGCATGAATCTCGCCCCGTTTTACTTTCAAGTTTACATCGTTCAATGCTTTGACACCGGAAAATTCTTTGACAATATGCTTCATCTCCAGAATATAATCAGACATCCTCTCAACTCCTTCCCTTTATTTTGCATTTTGAATCTCTTCCTCTTTATAATATCCGCTGTCAATGACCAGCTCCCTGTAATTATCCTTGTCCAGGGAAAGCGGTTCGCACAGATAAGACGGAACGACCATCTTCCCATTGTCATAGGTTTCCGTATCGTTGATCTCCGGCTCGCTGCCCTCGATCACCGCATCAACCATCCCGGTACATTTTTCAGCCAGCAGCTCCGTATTCTTGAAAATGGTTGCGGTCTGCTTTCCGTCGATGATGTTTTTTACTGCCATCACTTCCGCATCCTGCCCGGTGATGATGGGCCAGTCCTCCTCCGTGTATCCGGCTGCCTCTAAGGCCGCCTTGATCCCGTAGGCAAATCCGTCAAACGCGGAGCAGCAGATGTCCAGTTTTTCATCCGCATAAAAGCCGGATAAATAGTTTTCGCAGTTCTGCAGGGCTACCTCCTGAGACCATCTTAAGATACAGGTGTCTTCAAATGAGGTTCTCCCGGATTTGCATACCAGCGTACCGTCATCCAGATATTTCTGCAGCACACTCATTACGCCTTTATATAGAAGGACCGCATTGTTGTCATCCGGCGAGCCCATGAAAAATTCAATGGTCTGGGGCTCCGCCGCGTCTGCCAGGCCGGCCTTTTCCTCGATATACTCCCCAATCTTTCTGCCCACTCCTTCGTTGTCAAAGGACGCGTAATAGCTGACCGCATCGGTGTTCATCAGCAGACGGTCGTAGGAGATCACGGGAACTCCTTCCTCTTTTGCCGTCTGCAGGGCGTTGATCAGTGCGGAGGAATCGACTGATGCAACGACCAGGCAGTCTACTTTTTTGGCGATCATCGTCTCGATCTGCGCAAGCTGTACCTGTACATCATCCTCCGCATACTGAAGGAATACCTCATAGCCAAGCGCCTCCAGCTGTGCCTTCATGTTCCGGCCGTCTTTAATCCACCTTTCCGAGCTCTGCGTCGGCATGGCCACGCCGACCAGTTTTCCATTGCCTCCCTGTTTTTCCCCACCGTCACTCGAGCCACACCCTGCCAGTGTGAGCGAAAGCACTAAGACAGCAGCCAGAGCCACGCTGAGAATCCTTTTCTTCATCCTTTCTACCTCCTTTTTCGATGCTTTTACTTTCAAAACATCTTATATTTTATATATACATTGTACTGTACAAGTTTTTGTTTTTCAAGCCTTAATATATCACAAATTTAAGTACAACTTTTTGTGCAAATTTCAATCAATATAGCTTATAACCGCGCATTTGTATACATACAACTTTTCCGTTAGGCATTTATATTTTCAATTTCAAATCTGAAATTCAATATATTTTTATTGATTTTCAATAAATTTATATTGATTTTCAAAATACATAGTGCTATAATATGGAAAATAGAGCAGATGAGTTCTCATCGGTGATCCATTGGGTACTCAAATAGGTTACAAATATCAGGAGGCAGAATTATGCATGGTGAAAAGCTGATCCGGGTTACAAAGTTATTGTTGGATGTGATGTTTTACAGCGGGATCGCGGTCATCGCAACGCTTCCCTTCTCCCTGCGATACGCGGGAGCGCACTATTCCAGGGCATTTCAGGAGTATTATATACTGATGCTTGTGATCTTCGCCGCGTCAGGCGTATGCGGGACCGCGATCATCGGAGAGCTGCGGAAGATGATGCGCACTGTGATACAGAAAAACTGTTTTGTCTATGAGAATGTGAAGAGTCTGGAGGTCATGGGCATCACCAGCGCCGTGATCGTACTGCTCTTCTTTATAAAGTGCTTTTTCCTCCCCACCCCGGCGACCTTTATTGTTGTCCTTACCTTTTTCATTGCCGGGCTCTTCAGCAAAGTGCTCTCCTTTGTATTCCGGGAGGCCGTCCGCTGTAAAGAGGAAAATGATCTGACGATATAAGGGGTTGTCAGGAAGACAGGAGGACGATATGGGAATTATTGTAAATCTGGATGTGATGATGGCGAAGCGGAAGATCGGCGTCACGGAGCTGGCCAGAGAAATCGACATTACGATGGCGAATCTTTCGATTTTAAAAAATAATAAGGCCAAGGCCGTGCGCTTTACAACGCTGGACGCCCTATGTAAAGCTCTTCACTGCCAGCCGGGGGATATCCTGGAATATGTGGAGGATGAAGACGAAACTAACGATTAATCGATACCGCAGATTTATTTTTTTAAGTGTACGTCCTGACGCACACTCGCGCCGGACCGTATATGAACCGCACAGTTATAAAGTGGAAAGGAGAATGACCATGGAACAAGAAAAAATGACTACAGAGCAGCATCCAGCCGGAAGCAAATATGAAGCCGTTCCGGAGCAGTTTCCTCAGATAGAGGACCTAAAGCCCCAGAGCAGTCCGCTCCTGCTGAATATGAAAGAACAATTCGCCTGGTACGGCAAAACAGCCTGCCTGTTTGCGCTGATCTATACCTTCTGTCTCTTTGACAATCCGGCAGGCATCACATTTCCGGCTGCCGCTGCCGCAGTGATCCTGTTCTCCGTCCTGTGGCTTCGCAAAGCCGGCATCTCCTTGAAGCGGGGCCTGTTCTTCTATTTTACGGGAATGATGCTTCTCTCCATCTCCACCTGCATGACGGCAAATACCTGGATCCGCCTGTTTAACCGCGCCGGCATCCTGCTTTTATTCTGCACAGGCATGCTGCATCAGATGTATGAGGACAGCCGCTGGAGCTTTTCCACCTCACTCAGACAGCTGCTGTTCTTTGCCGGAACCTGTTTTGCATCTCTGTTCAAGCCTTTCGAGCATATGCTGTACCATATTTCGAAACGCAGGGCAAAGAAAGCATCGGCAGATACCCGGAAAACAGATCCAGTCAAAAAACAGGCCCCAGCCGTGCTCACGGGCACTGCCATCGCCGCCGTTTTTCTGCTGTGCGTGATGCCGCTGCTGATCGGGTCTGACCCGGTCTTTGCCAGATATTTCCGGATGTGCATCTCGATTCCGGAGATTCCGGATCTCACCACCGCAGTCCGGATCTGTTTTTGCTTTCTTTCCGGATTTCTCATGCTCTATATATTTTTTGCCGCTTTGTTCCGGCAGAACCTGAATCATACGGGGCAAAAAGAAGGACCCGGGGCAAATGCACTGACCGGGATCACATTTACTATGATACTGGCTTTCATCTATGTGATCTATTCCGGGATCCAGATCCTGTTTTTATTCCTGCGCCGGGGACTTCCCGGCGGGATGACCTATTCCCAGTACGCCCACCAGGGCTTCTGGCAGCTTTTGGCTGTCAGCCTGATCAATCTGGTGACCGTAATGGTCTGTATCCAGGTCTTTGAAACGCGCCGGACGCTGAATTTCCTGCTGCTGGTGATTTCCGTCTGTACCTGCGTCATGACCCTGTCGGCAGCCTACCGGATGCTGCTCTATGTGGGCGTTTATCATCTCACTTTCCTGCGGATCCTGGTGCTCTGGTTTCTGGGAGTCCTGACCCTGGTCATGTTGGGCGTGATGGTCAGCATCTTCCGGCAGGAGTTTCCTTTGTTCCGGTATGCCGTGGCAGCCGTGACCTGCTGCTATATTGTGTTTTCCTTCGCAGGTGTGGACCGTATCATCGCCTCCTACAACCTGCGCCATATGAAGCAGATCACCTGGCAGGATGTGAACTATCTGCTCCATGACCTGTCCGTCGATGCCGCGCCCTATGTTGCGCAGGCAGCAGATATGAAAATAAAAACGTATACCTACACAGAGGATGATCTTTATTATTACAGAGACGAACCCTATGAATTTAAGTACCAGGAGGACCTTTCCAAGTTCGAGACCATAGGCGAATATCTGGAATCGGAGTTTAAATTTTATATGGAAGGAATCTACGAGTTCAGGAAGCCCACTTTACGGAAATGGAATTTTGCGGAGGCGCGGGCCTGGAAAACAGCGGAGGAATATATAGAGGCGCATTGAGTTTTTCAAAAACCGTACATGTGAAAATAAGTCCAAAAAGTTTGAAACCTTTTTGGACTTTCGTCTGTCTAATAAGTAGTAATCATTCACAGACTGCAGGCCGCGAATGATTACAAGGCGCCAGAAAAATGGTCCAGAATACCTGCTGCCGCAGCATTTCCGGATTCAAAAGAATATACGCTCCCGGATCGCTGTTCCGAGAATGGACAGACATCTGATCCTGTGAGCCGTAGATAAGGTGAGGAGGTTTTTTTCTTGAAGTTTTTAGTAAAAAGGGCAAAACGGCATGACAACAATGCTTTTGTGGAATTGATGGAAAGGCATAAGCTTACGATGTATAAGGTTGCAAGAAGTTATCTGAAATCCGACGATGATATTGCAGATGCCATCCAGGAGACGATCCTGACTTGCTATGAAAAATTGGACAGTCTGGAGAATGAACAGTTTTTCAAGACCTGGCTGGTCCGGATACTGATCAACAAGTGTATTGATATCTTAAATGCCGGCAGGCGGGAATGCCCCACGGAACAGCTGCCGGAGCGGGGAGGGAATTGCGTGTCTCTGGAAAATTATGAGTTTTATGAACTGCTCAATTCACTGGATGAAAAGTACCGCCTCATCCTGATCCTCTATTATGTCGAGGGCTTCAAAATCCGGGAAATCGCTCAGATTCTGGATCTGGAAGAAAACACAGTAAAGACCCGTCTGTCCAGAGGGCGCAAAGAGGCCGCCCGGGAGTATCGCTTCGAACCGGTCAGATATGTCGGACGGGCTGTCAGATAAACGGATTCCTTGGAATCTATAGAAGCAGAAAGTTGATTACAAAAACAGGAGGTAACGCATGAAAAGAACATATACAGATCGGGACATGATTAGGATTTTAAATCAGGAGCTGGTCATTCCGGATAAAGTAGACCAGGGGATGCAGGACGCGTATCGGAAGCTTGGGATCGAGAGAAAAGGGACGGTCTCTTTTGCCAGAAAGCGCAGAATGTGGCATATTCTGGCAGCGGCGGCTGTGCTGGCCGCAGGCTCCTCTGTCGCTGTTGTCGCAGCAAACAAATTTCTATCTGCAAATCTTGTAACGCAGGAGGATTCCGTGGCCTACAAACTCGTAATCGACCGTGACCAGGCTGCCCACGAGATTGAAGTAACCCCTACCTATATGCCGGCCGGCTATGAATTAGGCGCAGATAATACGCCCTTTGGCGGGAAATGGCATAACGAAGAAACCGGCGGAACCATCTCGTTCAGAACAATGAATGCCGCTGAGCTGGATACATTGATCCGGCTCGGAGAGACGGATGACTTGACCAGCGGGATGACGGAAAAGGATCTGGAAGAAGAAATTGAGATCAACGGCACAAAGGCAGCTTTGTTCCTGCTTGGCAAAGATTATGTGGACAGCGAGAACGAGCGGATGGATGTGATGCTCTTTAATGAAGAAGACGGCTATCTGGTACAGCTCTTTAATAGCAGCGCCCTTTCCAAGAGCGAGATCCTCAAGATTGCAAAGGGACTGGATATAAAGGTTCTGGATTCTACTGTCCCCTATAAAACAGAGGAAGAAATCCAAACCCTGCTGGCACAGAAAAAAGACGCTGACGAGCAATTTCAAGATATGCTGGCCCCCGAAATACTGGCGGACAATAATTTCTTTTCCATCGGCACAGAATTGGAGATTCCTTATAAAGTAGACAAATATGGGACCAAACTGAATGATTACCGTTTCACGGTGAATTCCATCGAAATAAAGGATTCGCTTCCACTCTCGGAATTTGCCAAGGAAAATTATTATGATCATGACGGGGAGCTTGCGGCCTGGCTCAATGAGGACGGCACTCTCAAAGCCCATGAGCGTTATAAATATACTTATGACAGTAACGGAAATCAGTCAGGAGAGCCGACCGTAGATACGGTGGATTCCAAGTTTGTAGTTGTGGATATGAAGCTGAAGAACAACAACGAGGTCAATCAGTTCGGCGATGAAGTCATGGTATGTCCCTCTGTAAAATATCTGGACACAGACGGAGATACCATGACCCGAAGCTATACTGCTGATTTTCAATACCGCAGCGCAAATGAGGACTATCATCTGCAGACAGACGGGTTTCCCATCTATTTTGACAAAATATCTAATACGGAAGGAATTGACCGTATGAAGGGCTTCCATATCGTTTCTCTGCAGCCCGGAGAGGAATTGGAGTATACCCTGGTGTATGTCGTAGACGAGGACCGCCTGGATGATGCATATCTCCAGTTCTATTCCGGGGAAGGACAGGGATGTGAGTCTGAAACCGGAAATGAATATGTCTATGTAAAGATTGAGCAGTAAGAACTGTTCAGGCTGCCTGATACCAGGCAGCCACATGAAAGGAGGGCGGACAGGTCCTCCTTTTTTCATGCACGAATCCATCTTTTTCTCATAATGTAATATATATCTTTTGATTGGAGTGTCTGCATGGAACCAATATTGGAACTGAAACATATCAATTATGCATATCACAGCTTGGAAGGGGAAACCAAAGCACTGACAGATATCTCATTTTCCGTATTCCCCGGGGAGTTCGTTGCGATCGTAGGGCCTTCGGGGTGCGGCAAATCCACGCTGCTGTCCATCATCTGCGGCCTGATCGAGGCTGAGGACGGGCAGGTGAAACTGAACGGGGATGCGCTCCGTGAGAGCTCCACCAATATCGGATATATGCTGCAGCATGACCACCTTTTTGAATGGCGGACTGTCTATCACAACGTCCTGCTGGGGCTGGAGATCCGGCACATGCTCTCCGCGCGTTCCCGGGAATATGCCCATGAGCTCCTCGATCTGTACGGCCTGAAACAGTTTGAAAATGCAAAGCCCTCCGAGCTTTCCGGCGGAATGCGCCAGCGGGCGGCCTTGATCCGGACCCTGGTGCTGGATCCGGACATTCTGCTGTTAGACGAACCCTTTTCTGCCCTGGATTATCAGACCCGTTTATCGGTCTGTGACGACATCGGCCAGATTCTCCGGAACGCCCATAAAACCGCGGTCCTCGTGACACACGACCTTTCCGAAGCGGTCAGTTTGGCCGACCGGGTCGTGGTATTGACTGCGCGCCCCGCCTCCATCGCAAAAATCATTCCCATCACCTTTGAATTAGAGACAGATACTCCTATGAACCGGCGCAATGCACCGGAATTTAAACATTATTTCAATATCATCTGGAAGGAGCTGAATACCAATGGCTGATCATTCTGCCGTACAGTGTAAAACCTCTGCCGGACAGCGAAATTTCCTGCACGGCAGGAAAATGCACCGGCGTATCGTCTGCGTTTCCCGCGCCGCAATCCTGATCTGTTTTCTTTTTTTATGGGAATTTACCGCCAGGAACGGGATCATTGATTCTTTCATTTTCAGCAGTCCCTCGCAGGTAGCCCTTTGTTTTTGGGAAATGACAAAAGACAAGAGCATTTTCCTGCATCTCTGGAGCACTCTGTATGAGACCATTGCCAGCTTCCTGCTGACCACCCTCATCAGTATCCTGGCGGCAGTGCTGCTCTGGTGCAGCGCCAAGCTGTCCGAAATCCTGGATCCTTACCTGGTGGTCCTCAACAGCCTGCCCAAATCCGCCCTTGCGCCGCTCCTGATCGTATGGCTTGGCGCCAACCAGACTACCATCATCGCGGCCGGAATGTCTGTTGCGATCTTCGGCAGCATCCTGAACCTGTATACCAGCTTTGCCGGGGTAGACCAGGAGAAGATCAAGCTGATCTATACCCTTCGGGGCACCAAGCGGCACGCACTTGCCAAGGTGGTGCTTCCAAGCTCTATCCCCGCCATCATCAGTAATATGAAGGTCAACATCGGGCTCTGCCTGGTGGGTGTCGTGATCGGGGAGTTCCTTGCGGCACGGAGCGGGCTGGGGTATCTGATCATCTATTCTAGTCAGGTTTTTAAGATGGATTGGCTGCTGATGAGTATTATTCTCCTCTGCCTCATGGCAATGGTGCTCTATTCCCTGATCAATCTGCTGGAAAAATGGTGCAGGCGGCGTTATTGATGATTTTCGAGCGAAAAAAACAGGAGATGCATCCGCACCTCCTGTCTACATAGTATCACTTTACTGCACCTGTAATGACAGTGCCATCTCCTTTGTACTGATCTCTTCTCCGGATTCAACACTGACATATTTGATAAATCCAACTTCATCCTCAAAGCATAACTCTGCCTGCTGAATATCATCAAATATCAGTCCGGAAATTCTGATCTCCCGGCCGCCCTCATTCGTAACGCTAAACTCATAGGTTGTCCTGAGCATTTTTCCGGAACCGGTTTCCGCACCGCCTGTTTCCGGTACTGTATAATACAGGCAGACTGTCTCATCGTTTTCGACCTTCATGCCGGAAGCCATCAGATTTTCCGGAAATTCCGCGTCAGTAGATGCCTTGACCGTAAAACCTGTGACCGCTTCACCTGTACGGTTTGTCAGCAGCACCTTATGAGCCTCCGGGGATTCTGTTCCAATAATCTGATAGTTTTCGGCCCCTTCATCCGGAGTCTCCTCAGCCTGCGCATCGTCTTCTCCGGCATTTTCCTGATCTTCCGCTTCTTCCTGGTCTGTTTCCTCTGTGCCGCCGTCAGACAGCTCCGTCTCCGGCTTCTGTTCATTTGTTTCCTTTTCCTTTTTGCCACATGCAAGGATCATGCATGCCGTCCCTATCACCAAAAGCCCTGTTATGAATGCTCTTTTCATAGTATTTCCTCCTCATTTTTAAGAAACCTTACCGTATATTAAAGGATTCCTCTCCGCGAAAGGAATCCCTCTTCAGATCATCTACCTTTGTGGAATTATTTTCGGTATGCATATGGAGCTGTTGCATAGGTTGTCATATAAAATCCATATCCAGGATTCTCATATTGAGATTCCGGGTCGCAGACATAGGTCGCTCCGTTCATATAGATCTCTACCCATGCATGAGGCCCCCATCCTCCGGAATACAGCGGAACCGACCCGCTGATCATCGTCGCATTGTATCCAAGCTGACGTGCCAGCGCCGCAAAGGAAGCGGCATAGCAGTAGCAGTTCCCTCTTCTTTGCTCCAGACCGTAAATGGCATACCACTCTTCCTGTGTATAGCCCGGCTCTGCAGGCTGCAGAGGAATCGGCAGTGTCTGGTAGGAAATATTATTGACTACCCAGTTAAAACAGGTACGCAGCTTCGTCCCCGAATCCATGGATCCATTGGTAGCGGAATTGATCACCGCGCTGGCATCCCTTGCAACTCTTGTCTGTACGGCAAAGTTCAGCTTATAGCTGACGCCTCCTGCAAGGCTGCTCTGTCCGTTGGACTGGATATATACATGGGTTGTATAAGACCCCGGCGTACCGTGCCTTGTCCCGTCTACATTGACATACCACACTCCATTGTCTGACCGGACGCCTTCATACCAGATCAGGTCATCCTGACCATTGGCATCGCTCCAGGTCGGGAACAGCACCTTCGCTCCGCTTCCGCTGACCCATGGAGCGGACAGTGAGATCTGGTACTGAGAATCACTGATCCTTGCAGCCTGTACCTTAGACTTGCGGCTGATGCTGATATTTGCAGCCGTGCCGCAGGCGCAGTCCATGATTCCGTTGTTCATCGTGATATACACATGGATATTGTAATTGCCCGTATTGTAATTATGATTTCCTATATTGGCTGATACTGCATATGTACCGTTGCCCTGTGACCGGGCGGTATACCACCGGATATCGCTCTGATCCCCGGCATGCCATACCGGCACCTGAATCTTCTCTACTCCTGCCGGTGCACTGATATTCGAGATCACAATATCAAATGCCCCTGTACCTTCATCCACCTTTGTGACCTTCACGGATGCGGACGGAGTCTTATCCACGCGGAAGCTTCCGCCTCTCAGGATCTGCGACGATCCATCTGATAACACAGCATAGGCATGTACATTGTAAGATCCCTTCTGTCTGTGATTGCTGATGGGAACCGTGCATGCATAGCTTCCGTCTGAATATCGTGAAGCTTTGTACCATTTCAGATCGTCCTGTCCTCCCTGGTCAGCCCACACGGCAAACTGGACTCCCGTCATCCCCGGAACCTGCGCCTCGGACAGCGTGACCTGATAGGAAACCTCCCGTCGGTCCGGATCGGACACCGTCAATTTACCTTTTGATATATTCGAACTGACATCCTGGGATGCTGCCCCCACGAAACTGAGCCCTCCGTTATTTTCCAGAACATACGCATGAATCTGGTATCTGCCTGCATGGTGTCCATGGTTGGCTGTGTTAACCTCTGCCATGTAGCTTCCGTCTGACATTCTGTTCGCAACATACCACCGGATATCACTCTGATCCCCGGCACACCATACCGGGATCTGTACCTGTTTGACTCCTGCGAAAGACTGGATTCCCTGGACCCATACCTGAAAGCTTCCGCTGGAAGCATTATAGTTTGAGACCGATACTTGTGCCGAAACCTTCGGAACGGACGTCACTTGAAACGTCGTCTGTCCTAATAAAATCTTTGCACCGTCAGTTCTTTCCACATATGCGTGTACGATGTAGTTCCCTGTCTGGCCATGGTTGCTGACACGGATATCACACAGATAACTTCCGTCGCTCATCTGCTGCGGCTGATACCACTTCAGATCATCCTGCCCGTTCTCCTCCGCCCAGACCGCAAACAGCGCCCTCGATACATCTGAAACCGCATTCTGGCTCAAAGCAAGACGGAACAGCCTCTGAGTCCCGTCAAAATCCGATGCACTCAGAGAATAATCCGCTGCAGATGCTTTCATTGGAACGAATACGCATAACAGCATCAAAAAAAATACAGGGAATAATGTTTTCAGTTTTTTCCTCATTTTTTCACTCCTTTAAGTTACTGAATCTCCCCTATTAATCTCCTCTTTTCATTATTATAATATATCCCCAAGGCTTACTGCCGTATCTATGGTTTTCCCTGAACAGAACCGAAACTGACATTTCACCTCTTCTAAAAATAGCACTATCCGCCTGGAATGTCAACATCAATCGGCCTCATTGACAACTCTTTTAGTCATACTATTGTTATAGTTCACGGCCTGTCCGCGAACTGTAACATACGATTCACAGCCACTTCACACACATTTGCAAAAGCAGCCAGCAAAGCTGTCTGTCGCTGCCTTTATGCTTCCGCACGCGGATGCAAGCACCGATACTTGATCCATCAGCGGCATGAGCAGATTCTTTTATTCTTGAACATTTCAGATATATGTACTACTTTCTTGTTTTTTACATAAAAGCGACTTATAAATGAAGCCGTTGGTAAAAGATCTCCTTCCATTGTTCATGGCTGGCTTATTGAAAGAGCTCTGTAACTCCATCTGTTAATATGATATAAAATATCTTAGGCGGGTATGAATATGATTTCTAAAATCAGAGATTTAGAATCAAAATGAAATACAATAATTTACGAGGTGATGAAAATGATGTATGAAGATTTTTTTGCCGAACGAATGGCCTCGCTACGAATGAAAAGGAGTGTATCTGCACGTGAAATGAGCCTGTCCATTGGCCAGAATGAAAGCTATATCAACCGCATTGAAAACAGGCTTGCCTTTCCTTCCATGCAGGTTTTTTTCTATATCTGTGAATATTTTCAGATCACACCGCAGGAATTCTTCGACAAAAGAAATCCCGCGCCGGGAAAGATCAATCAGATTTTCCAAGGTTCGGGAACCGAACTCTTTTGTACGCTGAACCTCCAGAACGGAATACGAGATGCCGTTGCTGGTAGCGGTATCCGCAAGGCTCAGAAGATTTTTGGCATAAGATGCTGGCAAAAGTTCCAGAGAATCATC
>OFFP01000683.1_pt1 | contig 26875 bp, 26 predicted proteins | sample 1521431 | NCBI WGS metagenome assembly OFFP01 (sample SAMEA3504104, study PRJEB24116) | mouse gut metagenome | biome: mouse gut; feature: mouse-associated habitat; material: faeces | place: Denmark | collected 2011
TGGCTGGGATTCTCCTTACATTCTGCTTTTTGTCCTTCATCTGGCTTACCTCCGGCATTCTGCTGATTTCCCGTATCCTGCCTTACCTTCTGTTTCGGCTTTAATTCAAACACCTTGACGCCTTTTCCATTCACAATCACAAGGGCATTTATCTCCCGCTGTTCATTGTAAGAAATGGACTTCACCGAAAACCGGTCGCTGGTTGTAAACTTGTTGTCCTTCTTCTGAATCGTGGCATTTCCCGCCCCAATCCAAATAAACGGCGCCGTATATAGTTCCCTTCCCACGCCCCAGTTAAAGCAAGCCCGTTTAAAGGAATCCGAAGCCTGCCCTTTCTCCTTCTCCGAATAGCTGGTCGTCCCTACGTCCTGCTTGGCAATCCACTGGCATTTCTCACCGTCCCAGATTTCCACGGTGCAATATAAATTCCCATCTATGATTTGATGTGTCCGCTTCCATCCAAAGGGCGTAAACGTCTCATCCAGAATCTTCTGGTCTACCCGTGCGTCCTTGAATAAGAGTAGGCTCAAGCCCCTTTCATTGATGGTCGATACCCGGCATTCAATTTCGTCTGCCCTCAATAACCGGACAAACGCTTTCTCACAGTCTACCTCGCCAACGGTTTCTTCCCGTTCCGGCTCATCCCCAGACTCCTTCTTTCTGAGGCTTGACGCTCTCTTTGCTAATTCTTCTTTGATATCTGGCATACTTCACCTCCACAATATAAGATAAGGAGAGACTTTTTCTGCCTCTCCTCACGAAATCCTTCATTCTATTAGAAACTTCCTTTATTTCAGTCTCATCCAAATACCTTCCATACCTGCATATTCCGTTTATACACTTTTTATATCTGTAAAATCACAATCTCCCCTACGCTGCTTTCACCGTAAGCCTCCGGCTACGGACAATCTTCTGGTACTCTGCATATACCTCCGGCTTCTCTGCTTTCAGACGTTTCTCGTCTATCCTCTGGCTGTCTACCGCTTTCCATGATACACGGTACTTCTCATTCTCCGCCAGCTCTGCCTCCCCAAGATACATCTTTAACTCCTGCTCTATCTGCTTCTTCTCCGTCTCCATCTCTGCCATGATGTCCACCAATTCCTGCCGACGTTCTAATTTCTCATTGAAACCGTTTAAGGGGATGGTCTTAGCCGAGGATTTCTTGAAATACTCCGCAATCACGCTGTCCGCCAGCTTGGAACCGTCGGGGTCGGGCAGGACACGCTTCAATACATGGTTCTCCCAGAAATCCTCCTCAATCCTTACCAAATCAGCAAGCATTTTTTCATCCCTCTCCAAGCGGTAAAACTTGAAATCCCTTCCATATATCAGAACTGCGATATACCAAGCCTGCGCATTGCAGACGGACATATAGTGGTAGCACTGAATCTGGTAAGATAAGGGAATTTTCCCATCCTTCCATTTATCTGCCATGTAGGGGCTTGCGGTCTTACATTCCAGCCCTGCATTCTCCCCGACTACCATCCGGTCTACATCTGCCAGCATAAAGGGATTGGCTTCATCATAAAACATGGCGTTGGCTCTGCGTACCTTTTTCCCTGTCGCCTCCGTGAATCTCCTTGCCACATAATCTTCAAACTCCCGCCCCTGGCGCATTGCCTCATTGTCGATTTCTTCGGTTTCGTCCGTGGTCTTGTCCTGGTACACCTGCAGGGCTGTGCGGTAGGGGTTGAACCCGCATACCGCCCCTGCGTCAGAGCCTCCAATGCCCTGTTTCCGGTACTTTAGCCATTCTGCTTTTTCCATATTCAATGTGGACACTAATTTCTTCATATGATGTTCTCCTCCTTCCTATCCCTGTAATCCCTCCTGAGTTTTGCCAGTTCCTTATCTAAGCAATACTGGATATCTGCGGTATAGGAATCCTCGTATCCTAGCCATTCCCGATAAAGGAAGGTAAGGATATTGGGAAACATCACCGCCGCCTCTAATGTTTCGGTTGATAACCTGCTGCTCATTTCTGCCAGAAGTTCATAAATGCTGATGATACTGTCAATCTGATAAGCTGCTTCATAAATGGTCTCCTTTTCCTTCTCAAGAATCTCATACCGGAAGATTGCTAATTCTCCGCTTAGTTTCAAGCAGAAGGCTTGTTCCAACTGTTTCCTATACATATACCTGCTTTCTCTGCCTTTCCCAATCCTGTGACGCCGCATTGAGCATGTGATGTGAACAAAATGGTATCTGCCCTGCGGTATAAGCCTAAATGTTATCGCTCATGCATCTCTCTTTATAGCAAAAAACAGAGCATATAGATTTCCGGTTTCTATATGCCCTGACGCTGTTACTATATTTTATTTTCATTGACAGGATTGATTATACAAACTGCATGACTCTCGTTTCAATCTCTTTTAGTTCATCCAGTGATAACATTGGAATGCACTCTGCAATCTCCTCAAGCGTCATTTTCCCTTTTCTTATCAGTCGTTCGGCGGTTTCTCTTGCATTGTTTAATGCCGCTTCATTTCTCATATCTTCCAAAATTTTGCACATGACAGCAACTCCTTTCTCGTCCTGTTTGAAATACCTGGCTCTTTTGGCAAGCGCCTCATAATTCATGTTTTCGGGATTGGTACTTCTAAAATCATGCATTAACTTTCCGATTTCATCATTGCCCCTGTATTTCCCATTCACGTATAAAATATGCGAACCGTCTCCAAATAATACTTTTTCTTCCCCAATCACAACATATCTCTCTACCGGATATAGGGGCTGGTTTCCTTTCATGACATCATTTTCTGTAATAAAAATCACATAACTGTCGGGAATATCCTCTGTATCATCTCCAGGCTTTAATATATGCGTATCTAACAGGCTGCTGTTATGCCTTGCCCTTTTTGCGCCTGCCCCTGCGTCTGACCTTTGTATTTCTACATCAAATTCTTGATTGGCACTGTCAACCGCATGGACGTCTAAAACAGCAGAACGTCCTTGCAGGTTCTTCATTAGTTCCTGTGTCCGAACCGATTTGACCGTGATATCTGCCCGTCCTAAGACAATCCGAAGTATCAGTTCCACGCCCTCAAAATTATCTGCCAAACAGACGGTCATAAAATCATCATCCATATACCGAAGTGATTTCAGACGCTCTAAATCCTGTTGATGTATCTGCGCCGCTGTACTCAAAATGCCACCTTCTTTCGTTACTTCTATTATATATCAGATAATCTCTTTTGAAAACTGAATTTTTCTGCTTTTCCCAACCCTGTTATGCCGCACTTACCATCTGGTACGCCTTGTCAATCATCGGATTCCCGTCCACGGTACGGGAGAACAAATTCTCTTTATAGTTCGCCGTCTTACGGAGAGGTTCTGCATGGGTCGCAAAATCAGATACCGCATTGACAAAACGGTAGGCATTTTTCCCCACGCCCTGTAAATCCGGTGCGTCAAAGTAACGGATTTTCATATCTTCCCGTAACCGCTTCATGTTCTTCTCCTGCTGAGGCGTGGAACCGTCCTCAATCGGAAGTAAAATCTCGATATATTCCATGACCTGTTTATCCGTCAGCTTCTTCATGCGGAGTGCTTCAAACTCTTTGCCAAGCTCGTCCATGTAATTTTCTGCCAGGAACAGGGTATCCTTTGCCTCCTGCATTTTCTCCTTGATATCCCCGGTGTGAATCATAGACCATGAACGCTTCGCATTTGCCAACGCCAGATTTAACGTGTTCTGGCATACGACACGAATCGGTGTCAACGCTACTTTGATTGCGCCAGAGCCATCATGGGTATTGGAAAACAAAAGATAGGGGCTGATTCTCTCCCCGGATATGATGTACTCATGGGGCATATGGGCAAGCAGCCATACCTTCCTGCCACCCTGCAAACTTCCGGCTGTCTCGTATTTCACACCTGCCCCTAATAATTCGTCCGTAAACGCAAAGGCTTCGTCGTTCTGAATCACCCGGTAACGGTCTGTGACAACGCCAAGCACCTTGCGGTCAGAATCCCGCACATTTGCCTTGTAGCCGTCTACCAGTTCTTCCATGGCTGTATAAATCGGTTCCTGCAAAACACGCCAGTCCAATCCTGCCAACTGCAATGCGTCCTTGGAAGCCGGGGCTTCTAATACCTTCGTCCCTAACCCATGCCATGGGGTTTCCCTTACATAAAACATACTCTCAACATTTGCCGCCATAATCGAAATCTCCTCTCTCAATCAACCTTTGTTTTTGTATTCTTTTCTACCTCTTGCCGGTTCTGGCGGTAGCTCAGTCCCATTAAATTTGACTGCCGCCAGTTTCCGGCAACTATCAGACGATATTTCTTAATTAATCTTCTTCCGCTATAATCTCTGCCAGCTTAACGCCGCACCCGATAATGAATAATGCAATCTCAATGCCTTTCATCCTTCTGCCTCCTTTCCCCAACACGGCAGGACAATCCTAACGATAGCTCTGCCAATGTTCTTTACTATAATGATAATCTCCCAGATATGCCATTCCTCCTCTCTGGGCATAACAAATGGCAGGAAGATGATTTCCTCCTGCCACTTCAATGAATGGTTTCATGATAATAATATATAACTGAACCTTGCTACTTTTACTGATACTTCTGAAAACTACCACTAATAGAAATAGGGTGTCCAATTTGGACACCTCTTTCATCTGAAAATATTTCGCTTCTAAGATACGGGAACCTAAGAGCCTTCACAAACTCTCGCCTTATTACATGATTGATAAAAAGCACAACTATCCTCAGTGTCATTTCCATCTACCCTTAATTGTTCTATCTACTATATCTTCCCTTCTGGTATTCTGCCAGTTCTTTCCCATAATCCAAGTCTGGTACATTTTTCCTCACCGATTCTAATTGCAGGAATGCTTCTTCCCGTATTTGCTTCTCCCCATCCGGCTCATTTTCTTCTGCCGGCAAACCTTTTATATCCCGAAGTATCTTCACTACAAATATCATTTTGTTTTCTGGCATTTCTTTTATTAACTGAATTGCTTTTTCTCTTTCACTCATTCCTTGTAGCCCTCTTTTTAATCATAGCTGTTTTCTGTTACCCTAACAACATTCAAATCTCTTACAATGCTTCTGTGAAAGAAACAGCAGGAAGCTAGTCTCTAGTCTCCCTGCCGTTCTTTATCATAAAGCTAAACTCATTTGATTTTTCACAGATTCTTATTAGCCCCTGTAAAATTTCTTCCTGCCAAAGAATCCGCATACACCTAACGCAATCATCCCAAGTACCATCCAGTATACGATATTTGTCTCGTCTCCTGTCTTGACACTTCCTGCACCCGTCGTCTTATTCTTGTTATCGGTAGATACTGGTTTCGGATTGGCTGTCGGTGGATTCGCCGTACCCGGAGTCTGTCCCGGCTTCTCAATGTTGGAATCCTTCTCCTCACTTACCGCAACTGCAAAGGTCGAAAATTTATCCACAGTAATCGTAACTGTTCCATCTGCTTTTACGGTCAGCCCGTCATGTTCAATTACCTGCCCGTTATGTAATTGGAAAATAACTGCTTTATGTCCTGCATAATCCTTTCCAGCCTGTAATGTCAAAGTTACATTGCCGAAATTCTCTGTAATCTGGGCAATCTCATTTCCCTGTGAAAATAATTTTAACAGAATCTCATATGTGGCTGTCACTTTAAGCCCCTTAGAAGTTGCTTCTCCTGCCAGTTTGTCAGAGTTTTCCTTAGATGGAGTCTCTTGTGACACGACAATCTCTGCATTGTCCGGGCTTACGTTATTGTCTTTGCAAATGCTGTCTATATCCATGCCGCTTGTATCCACAGATACTTCTTCCTTTGTCTGGTCATTCACGCCGGAAAGTGCAACCGTAACTTCCATCAGTGTCGTTTCCGCTGGGTTCTTGGTATCAAAGTGATAGACCAATTCCTTCGGAGCCTCGCTGCCTTGGAACGTTACCAGACCATCCTTTGACATCTTCGCACCTTCTGTAGCAAGCGTTACCCTGTCCAGATAACTTTTGCCTACAATAGAAGCCATATCTAACGTCCACACTCCATTCACTGATTTAACCGTTCTGGATAAGGTCTGTGGAGTTACATATGCCCCTGCTAATTCTCCATGATGTGCAACACCTCCACCTTTTTTCTCATCATCCCGCATTGTCATTTTTGTTTCATTAGTTAAATCCAGATTAGATAAAGTGTTGCCATCACATTCCAGATATATTAACTTAGAATTTGTCTGCAAATTTCTAAGTTGATTATCGGCACACCACAAAGCATACAAAGCTGTATTTCTAATATCTAAACTAACCAACTGATTTCCTGCGCAATCCAGTTCAATAAGTTCTTTATTATTATCTAAGTTTAGATTTGTAAGCCTACACTCAACACAATCTAAAAGCTCCAAACTTGTAAGATTACTTACATCCAACTTTGCTAATGGATTTTTTCCACAAACCAAAAACCTCAATTTCCTATTATTGCTTACATCTAATGAAGTCAACCGATTTCCCCAAGCCTGTAATGTATCCAGCTCTAAATTCTGGCTTACATCTAAATTTGTTAATTGGTTTTTGCTACATACCAAGCGTTCTAATTTCAGATTTTTACTCAAATCTAGACTTGTTAGTTGACAATCAAAGCAAGAAAACTCTTTCAGGTTAATAAAATATTCAACTCCAGACACATCACTAAAAACTTTCCCATTTGTCGAACTTAGAGAAATTTCCTCAACAGCTATAATTTCTTCCTGGCTTAAACTACCATTTCCATCCAAATCAATTTTATCCTTGATATATTCCCTAAAATTTGCGTCCGGAAAATGTGCCTCATCAATCGGAAGTTCCTGTTCTGCCGTATCCTCTCCGTCCGCAGCAGGATTCGGCTTTTCCGTATCCTTCTCCTCGATTTCTTTCAGACTATCCTTTGTTACAACCGTATCATCCTTTGACGGATTTGCAGAATCATTGGGGACTATGCCCTCTCTTTCTACCTTTCCCTCATCTTCATCCTCTCCATTTCCAACCTGTGATATCTCCGTCTCACCTTCTGACGGTTCCTCTGCCAATGCTGTCACACCGCACGATAAGGTTAGCGTCATTGCCATCAGTGCGGCTATCAATTTTCTTTTCATTCGCTATTTACTCCTTTTCATTTTCATCATGATACATTTTTTCCCTGTAGTTACTACCTGCACTACTTCTCTTTTCCTTTGGTTTCTCACCATCCTTCCCACTTTTTCACATCTCCCCTTCCACTTGACTGCCAATTTTTTACAGATTTTGACATCTTACAGTGTCCATTATATCAATACTTTTGTATTTTGTAAATATACTTTCTTTAGAGTAGCCTATGAAAAAGGAGTTTTCTTATGTTTGGTGATATGATTAAAAATTTACGGCAGTCCCGAAGCCTCAACCAAGTCCAGCTTGCGGTTTCGCTCAACGTCTCGAAACAGACGGTTTCCAACTGGGAGAATAATAACATTCTCCCTTCCATAGAAATGCTGGTCAAGATTTCACAGTTCTTTTCCGTAAGTACCGACTACCTGCTTGAACTGGACAGCCGGAGTTACATTGAAGTAACCGGCCTTACCGATGTACAGTTAGCCCATGTCCGCCAGATTATTGACGATATCAAGGGGATATAAGCGGTTATTTTTCCGCACGCCCATTTTCCAACACTTCTATGGCATACTCATATCCCCTCATAAACGCCTTATCCTGCGCCTTGGCTATCATATCCGCCAATGCCTTTTGAATTGCCCGCTGTTCTTTTACCGGAAAGGATTGCGTCACCCTCACGATTTCTTGATACATATCATGTTCTAAATTTCCTATCCATTCTTCCTGTTCCTTCACGCCTATCTCCTCCTCGTACCAAAAGCTCTTTTATGTTCTGCTAAACACATTATAATGTATTTACTGCACATCCGACGTAAAACGACAAATTTCTCCTTTGCCGTCATATGGGACATCAACTGCTGTAACAGCGCCCGATGTTCCAATTCCCTCGCAACGCAATTCATCTGCTCTGAAACCTGCTCTCTTGAAATCACATGGTCATAATCTTCATGACAGGTTCCCATAGGGGCATTTCGTTTCGGGCAATTTTGATAAATATATTCGTTTATCATGCAGAACCGCATTTTTCTCCACGCAATAGAAGAAAACGGATACTTTGATAACTCCGGCTTTTCCAAATACTCCTGAACCGCCTCCAGATAGCCAAAGATTACCACATCGTAAAACTCAGCCCGTTCCAAATGGTTCTTCCAGAGAAAACGTTCCACCAGTACATGGTGCTGTTCTGCAAATCTCTTCTGTTCCCCTGTCAATATACGCATATTTTTCATCTGTATTTCTTCTCCCTTCCCAAGCAGCAAAAAACCGGGACATTTCTGCCCCGGCTCTACCATTTCTTAAACTCATTATCTGTTTCTTCCTAATTATATGTGGTGTCCAATTTGGACACCTTATGTCTCCATCGACATTTCACAATTTTTCTTGACACCGAATCATAATGTCATGAAGCATATATAAATCTTCCTCGCTTACACAATCCGCCCGATTCATAATCGCCCTTGTGAGGAATACCGCCCACTCAACGTCTGACCATTCTTCCGGGGTGTCCAAATTGGACACTTTCTGCATTGCCTCTATAACTGCTTCTGTAATGACCGTCAGGCTTACGCTTTCCCTGCCCCACTCCCGCAATATCTCCTGATGACGGTTCGCTTTCTTAAATTTCCTTATGTTTCCGCCCTTTGCAGTCTGTCCGGTCTGCTTTTCTTCCATTTTGCCTGTAAAATCATCCCTTTGGATTTCTTTCCCGTTTTGGTGCTGTAAATCGGTGTCCAAATTGGACACCACTGAAAATCCCTTATTTTTTCTTCCATCTTTTCCTTCTCGGTTCTTCATTGCCCTCTCTGTGACCTCCTTTGCTTTCATGCCGCCTTCTTCCGCCGCTTTCTCTGCAATGGCTTTCTGTTCTTCTTCTGATAATTTCGACGCCTCATACGCCGCACTGATATTCAGGGTTCCTTTCCGGAATTCTTCCTGAACCTCTGGCACCGCATGATTGTGGATACTGTCCATCCTTGCAATGCCGGAACTGCTTTCATTCATAAGGTCTGCCACGATATCCCGCAGCTTTCCCCGTATCTCCAATCTGTCCTCATCCCTTGCTTTTATCAACGCCTCTTTGAGTCTCTGTGCCTGTTGGGTCTTTTCCCATGGCGTCAGTTCCCGATTCAAAGCATTTCCCATCAGAAGGGACAGTTCCAGCATTGCAGGAGTCATATCTTTGTAAAGATAACGCACCTTCTCGTATTCCCGATACCCTCGTTCAAGGTTCTTGATATTCGCAAGGTTCCTCCTATGCCCACTTACGATACGGAACTCCCCATTCACTCTCGCCAAGACCGTCGGCTGCTGCTGTCCCACCGCAAGAAAGCTGTCTGCAAGTTCTTCTATTGTTGAACGGCGAATTGTAATCGGAACTAACAGCGAATTATTTTAACATGTTCTGAATATTTGACTGCGCAGTCCCGTATTTAACCGCACGCTGCCAGTAAACAAACAACACACTTCTATCGGCAGTTTCAAACATACAGAAGGCCATGGTCTTTAAGAATCCATGGCCTTTCACGTTTTTTACCCGGATACTGCGCCAGCCTTTTCAAGATGGCTAATACCGGCAGCTACTGTTACGGCATCTACTTTCCCTATCGGATGCATAGAAAGCCGTCCGACCGTCCAGCGTATATCAGAAAAATCCGCAAGCTCGCAGCCGATATCGTGGTTTGGTATGCACAGGAAGCTGCCGTATTTATGCCGTCCCGCAATGACATGGAAATAGGTGCCCCGTCCATTTATTTCAGCTTCATACTGGCCGGATGCTGTCATCCTGAGCGTGTCGATGCTGGCTGTCCATGATACCATACGTCCCTCTTCCTCCATGGCGCATTTATAATAGTAACCCATGCCCGCACCTCCCTTACATCAGGTTCTGGCCGGCAACAGCCGCCAGGATGACCTCTGCGTCGATGGTCTTCTTATCCATCTGTGAGCCAAGTGTGAACGCATCCGTCATCAGGTTGTCGATCAGGCGCGGGTTCCCGTTTGAATGGCTGTGCACGGCAGAGAGCGCGGCATTGTCCAGAATGGCCCGGGATCCACCGGCACATGTGATCTTATGCGCGATATACTCTGCGACCTCGGAATCGCCAAGCCCCATGAAATTATAATGCACCGTGATGCGCTGGCGGAGGGCCTCATGCACCGGGCGGCGCAGGATGCTGTTGAGGTGCGGTTCCCCGCAGAGTACGAGCGTGAAGCAGTTCAGCGAGTCATACCCGTGGTTCATCAGCATTTTTATGTCATTGAGGATGCCTGTGGACAGGTACTGCGCTTCATCGACCGCAAGAAGCAGCGGCTTGCGCTTTTCCTTGTAAAGGCTGTATACCTGCTCCTGTATCGCTTTGAACATGCCGGGCTTGCCGCCCCGGTCCTCCAGGCCGAGCACAGAGCAGAACTGGCGGTAAAACTCCATCACGCTGACGGTGGAAAGGCAGATGTATTCCATATGGTAAAGGCCCGGGTTCAGCCCGGCGGCAAAGCAGCGCAGGGCGAAGGACTTGCCCATGCCGGGGCTGGCGGTGAACACGCCAATGCCACGGGAATCCTTTAAGTAATCAAGCCTGGACGTCATTTCCTTAAGGTCCGCGGAAAGGAAACGGTCTTTCTCCCGGACAGCCTGCTTGTCAAACGGGTTGAATGACAGGCCGTAATAAGCCAGAGGTGTCATGACCCTGCACCCCCGATCCTCGAATAGTCAATGGCTGGCTGGTTTTCCCGCTTCGCGCGGCAGTTTTCGTTGCGGTCCGTCCTGCGGATCGGGTAATGCCCGCCGTCAGAAAGGATGAACGCGGAACCCATGTCCTCCGGAAGATAACGGATCTCCACTTTTGAGGAGATGAACTGCATGGGCACATCATAGGATACCTTGTCAATGGAAACCGTGGAATCCCTGTTTACCCTGCGCCAGACACGGTTCAGGAAGCACTCATCCAGCCATTCCCTGGATTTTGGAAGGCGCGTACAGCCGCATGTGCCGCGGTAGCGTTCAAAAGGGACGCCATCAATACCGGTATGGTATGTGGTATTGTATTCCCGGATATAATCCGCAAGCAGGCCGTTGAACTGCGCGAGGGAATGGATGGATTCGATGTCAAGTGCGTACAGCCATCGTTCCTTGAGCGTACGGAAATGCCGTTCGACTTTCCCCTTGCTTGCCCCATCCCTTACTTTTGTATGGAGGAGCACCGTCCCGATGGAGCCGCAGATCAGGGAAAGCTGCTCATTTGCATAGCTGCACCCATTGTCAACGTATAGTTTCGTCGGGATCCCATAGGCGGAAACAGCGGCCTTGAGTACTTTCTGGAAGTGATAGGCATTATCACTGTAAAAAAGCTCTCCGCCAACCAGGAGCCTGGAATGGTCATCAATGATCATGATACAGTAGACACGCCTGCGTACCCCGTTTTCTGTAATGTAAGGGAGGTAGCAGGTATCTGCCTGCCACAGCTTCCCGAACGCGTCTTCCTCAAATGCCCTGCGGTCACGTATGGACGGGTTTTTTGCGGATTTCAGGTCATGGTGCTTGACAAACCGCTGGACAGCGCACACGCTGACGGTTGCCGGGATGAACGAGCCTGCCACAAGCTGGCGGTGGATCTGTGTTGCGTTCAGCCTTGGGAATTCCGCTTTCAGGCGGTAGATCTCATCCACGGCGGCATCCGGGAGCACGCGTGTCCCGCCGCTGTCAGAGCGTTCTTTCGGCATGAGCGCGTCAATCCCCCCTTTCCGGTAAAGGGATTCCCACTTGGAGAGTGTCCCTGGCTTATAGTGCGCCGTACTGCCGTCCGGGAGTGTGAGCGGCTGCTGTGTGACGCGCTTATAATAAGCGTTCCTTGAGGCATCCGGATAAAGCCCGTGGATGGCAGGGGCTATGACTGCGAGCTTGAACTGCGCTATGGCAGCGGCTCCCGAAAGTTTTTTTGCGTGATGTTCCATAGACATGGATCCTCCTTTGTTTTTTTCCATCATATCCCCTGGATGCCGGGAGGGGAATTCCCATGGCGTGTGAAGCCCCACAGAACTGGATGTGTCAGAAAAACTCCTGACGGTAATCTGCGGGGTTCCTGTGTGACTGCAGGAATGAGCGCGCGGACAGGAGGACGAACTGGCAGGCAAAAGAAATGGAATACTGCTCCAGAAAACAGAGGCCCTTTATGAATGCGGACGGGGCGGTCTCTGCGGAAACAAGCATGCCGAGCCACTCCTGCTTGTGGGACAGGAAGAGGTCCCTCCAGCGGTAAAGCATGGACACGGAGATGCCGAAGCGGGAGCAGAGTTTTCCTACCGTATGCAGAGGAAGGAAGTATTCTGCCAGCACCCGAAGGATGAAGAAAAGGCCATATTCAGAGTAAGGGATGATGACATCAGGGAGGATGGCATGGGTATGCCCGCAGCTTGTACAGCACAGCCGCAGGACACAGATTTCCCCATAGACTGTCTTTCCATACGTGAAATCAGCCATGGAGCGCATGTAAGAGCCATGGGAGACGCAGTTCCCTTTGGAGCCGCACCATGGACATGTCTCATCCTCCCATGAATAAGACAGCATATATTCATTGAAAAGCTGTATGGATGTTTTTTTTATACGAATTATCTTGCAAATCAGTGAGTTTTTTCTTATCATAGTATTGTAGTGTTTTTAGTGCATCCACCTTAGTACTGGATGCCATTACAGGAAGAAAGAACCGGCTGGGGAGTTTGGTTCTTTCTTTTTTTGTTCCATACACCAATATATACCAATGGATGTGGGGATTCAATACCGAAAACAATGTGCCGGAAAAAACGGCACATTTACATAGTAATGTTTTTTAGAATGAAGATTTTAATTTGCAGCAAACCTGCGGTAATAGATAAATTTAATTTGCTGGCTGACACCATAAGGATGGGAATCAGGATTCCGGCAGAGATTGGATTTGCCGGAAAAGGCGCAAATATAAATTTGTGTGGGGCAACATACCACGGAGCTATGAAAGTGGCGGCACGGATGCTCAGTTACGGTTACTTGTGGGAGTCAATCCGCATGAAAGGCGGGGCGTACGGCGCAGGACTTACCGTGTCAGGGAACGGGGATGTGGCCTTTACCTCCTTCCGAGATCCCAATGCAGCAAATTCATTGGAAATTTTTGATAAAGCAGGAGCGGCACTTCGTGCCATATGTGAGAGCAATGAGCCTCTTGACAGGTATATTGTCAGTACGATTGCATCCATAGAGCCGCTGTTGAGCGTACGGCAGAAAGGGATTCGGGCCGCACAAGATTACCTCGGCAGCGTGACCTGGGAAAGGATTTGCCGGGAACGGAGCGAAATCCTTTGTACGACCAAAGAAGACTTGATGCGGGTCATCTATGTGCTCAATCAGGTCTGTGAAAAAGGGGGCGTATGCGTCATAGGGGGAAAGTCTTCCTTAGACGCTGTAAGTACAATCCTTGAGCAGCAGGAGTTGTAGGTCGAAGGATGTAGGGGAGAAAAGTTCCGAAAAGGGAGGTGGTTCATGGAAAATGCCGAATAAACGTCGATATCTTCCGAATAGACCAAACACGTTGAGGCTCTGTTATAAATTTGTTACGATAAAGTATCATTTATACCAAGGAGCGTGAAAGCATGGAAAAGAAGAGAAAGATTATTATAGGAGTGATAGCCGCAGTTGTGCTGTGCCTTGGCTTAGGAGGCGGATATCTCTTGTCAAAGGACGGAGGAATCGACGAGCTGATGGAAGAGACGGGCTTGTCCAAGAGTTCCAAGAAAAATAAAGACGCCAAAAAGGGAGACGCAAGCAAAGACGACGGTGTGGATGCGGGGGCGGCCGGAGCCAAAGGAGACGCCAATTCCGGAGATGCCGGGGACGCCGGGAATGCCGGAAACGGCGGAAACCAGAAGACGGATTATGTGGATAATGGCGGCGCCAGTGTAGGCGGTACGAGCGCCAGCAACAGTTATAGTATTAAGATGAGCGACTTGTGTACATTTTCAGATCCTTCGGGAATTAGTTTCGACACAAGGTATGTGCTGTACGGCGGCGCAGACTGCCATCCGGCGAAAAAAGCGTCGGCAGCCGGTTACTCCTGTAAGGGAGCCTATGTGGTGTTATATGCAAAGGGTGGAAAAGCAGCAGGTGAATATCAGTGTTTTGTGATGAACAATGAATCAGATGCACAAGGCCTGGCTGGGAAATATGCTTCTATCTATAATGGCGGAGGCCAGAGCAGCGGACGATGGGGCGATGTGGTATATGTTTACTCGTCTGGAAGCTATGTACAGACGTCGATTGATACATACTATAAGGCAGGAGCGATTCAGTCCGCGACGCCTCAGGCTTATCTCGGAATGCAGTTTTATTTTGGCGGAATGAGCGAGTATAAGCCGTCGTCCGGAAATAATGGCGGAGGAAATACAAACACGCCAAGCAATCCGAGCACGCCAAGCAACCCAAGCAATCCAAGCAATCCAAGTACGCCGAATAACCCAAGTAATCCGGGGACGCCGAGTAATCCAAGCAATCCGAGTAACCCGAGTAATCCAAGCAACCCGAGTAACCCGAGTAATCCAAGCAACCCGAGCAATCCCAATACGCCAAGTACTTCAAATGAAGATACTGTTGCAGTGAAAGCCGAGCAGTTGACCGACGAAATCGAGGAGGCAAAGACACCTAAGGATGAGCTTTTTGAAGTGAAGGTGACGGATAAGTATACGATTGCAGATCCTGCGGATATAGACTTTGACACCCGTTATGTGCTTTATGGGGATGCCGCCTGTGCGGGCGTTACATCTGTACCGGCAAAAGACAGCAACGGCGTTGAGACAAAAGTGGAATGCCTGTATGAGATTCTGTATCTGAAGGACGGTCAGGCAGTGGCAGAATACAAATATTATCTGTCCAGGAGCGAAGAAGGTGCGCAGGCGCTGCAAAATGCCTTTGGGAAGACAGACTGTGTAAAGGGCAGAGTGTTCTGTATGGCGACAACGAAGGCGGAAGAAGTCCAGAGCATGATCAGTATGCTTTATAAGTTCAGCGGGGAACTGGCGGATGAATCGCCTCAGTCTTATCTGAATTATCTGGTCAGCAAGGAGAAATATCGGTTCTTCAAGAATGTAGGGCAGAAAGAGGAGCCGGAACCGGAGAGCATTTTAAAGGGAACTTCTATGGCAGATACCTTTGGAGTTAAGATGAGCGGCAGTTGTACATTCACGGATGCGAAGTATTTTGCGCAGGATTATGATAAGCGGTATGTTTTATACGGAGACAAAGAATGTGCCCCGGCTAAACAGTTAGGTGCGGAAGGTTTCTATGAGATCTTGTATGATAAAGCCGGTAAGGCGGCAGGAGAGTACAAAGCATATGTTATGGGAAGCCCAGAGCAGGCAGAACAGACAAGAAAGCAGATGAGCGAAGCCTTTGGCGAGGATTCTGTCCTTTGTAAAGGGAACGTTGTGCTTCTGTTTTCCACAGGCGATTATGTACAGCAGACGATTGATTTATATGAGCAAAGCGGCATCCTTTCCAAAGGGACGGTAATCGTATATGCAGAGACCTGGTTTGTGAACCAGTGCAAGATGGCCGAAATCTTAGAAGCGCCGGGAAGCAATCTGGAGCCGGAGAAGGAGTCTGCATTCGATATTATGATGACAGAAAGTTTTACCTTCAAAGATTCCGAGAATTTTCCCCAGGAATATCATGGGCGGTATGTATTGTGTGATGATGGGGCAATGGCGAATATGTATGGCGCGAAAAAGCTGTATGAGATTATCTATGAAAAGGAAAATCAGGTGATCGGCGAATATTTGTGCTGTATTATGGAAAATGCTGCGGGGGCGGAAGGCTTTGCAGGCATGGCGCCGTCAATGGGAATCAGCGCTGAGAATGTAAAGGTACGGGACAATGTGGCGCTGTTGTTCACGCCGGCAGGGTCAGTACCGATGTCGGCAGAAGAGTATGTGGCATTCTGGGAACAGAACGGAGCCGTCCAGATCAAATCGGAAGACGAGGTCATAACAGAAGCAGGAAGCAAGGAATCTGCGTTGGATATTACATCGGCAATGCAGATGAAGCAGATAGCCCGTGAAGCTGGAATCGGGCCAAATGCAGCGAGACTTGAAAGTGAAGGCAGCCTGGCAGCCGCTGCAAGAGAGGCCGGAATCGAATCAGGACAGAATTTGCTCAAGGAGGAATCCGGGCAGGAAGAAGGCAGCGATCCGGCAGAGTCAGAAGAAGTGGAAGCTGTGTCGCAGACACCGGGAATCGAAGTGGAAACATTTGACCCGTCGGAAGCGGGAAATGTCTGGATACCGGAGAAAGTACCAGAGGAAACAGAAAGCGATCAGCCGGAGGAGGATATGCCGGCCGAAGCGGGAAATGTTCAGCCGGTTGAGAATGGAACGGAAACATTTGACCCGTCAGAAGCCGGAAATAGCCTGATACCGGAAGCGGCGCCGGAGCTTTCAGAGGAAGAAGAGAACTTCGACCCGTCTTTCGCGGGCAATGTGGAAGCACCGGAAACACCGGCAGAGCCGGAAGAAAATCCGACAGATATCCTCATCACGGCAGACTATACGTTTAAAGACCCGGAAGGATTCGAGTATGACATGCGTTATGTATTCCATGGAGACGGGACGAGCGAGCTTGCAAAAATGCTTGCTGCTAAGAGAAACGGGGCGGTATCTGACGTATATCTCATTTTCTACGAGAAAGCCGGAAAACTAACGGCAGAGTACCGTTGTTTCGTTCTGGACGGCGCAGCAGTCTGCGAAGAGACGAAGCCGGAGGATCTGGCTGACCTGCTTGGCAGCCTGCCTGGCATGGAGAAGGCTTATGAAGCAAGTACTAAGGGATATGTGGAGTTCATCAGAGATGTGTTTAGACTGGAAGAAGTAAAAGAAGGAGACAGGTAACATGAAAAAGAAACTGATTTCGATTTTAATGTGTGCAATGATAGGAACGACGGTGATTGGCTGTGGTTCGTCGGATAAAGACGGCTCCAAAGAAGCAGGAAGCAAGACCGAAAGCGAGGCGGACCGGGAAGGCGAGACGCAGGCTGTTGACAAGGATTTCAGTCTCCAGATGACGGACAGTTATACATTTACAGACCCGCAGGATATTGACTTTGACCAGCGTTTCGTCCTGAAAGGAGACGAAAGCTGCAAACTTCTGTCCGATATGGCGAACATGGGCTATCCGGCAACGGCGATTTATGATATCGTATATGCCAACGACGGGGCGGCGGCCGCCGAGTACCAGTATTTTGTTGCGGCTGATGAGGCGGGAGCGGCGTCTCTTGCGGAGTTCTATACCTCGCAGGGGCAGCAGATTACGCAGGAAGGCAATGTGATTTATGTATATTCGGAGGGAGATACACTCCAGGCTTCTATTGCCACCATGGCGGCTATGGATGCGATAACGGATGAGACGGTAGAAGCATATATTGAAATGATGAAGAGCTTCAACGGTTTGGTCGAATACGAGTAAAATGGTGTTGTAAGCGGCAGGCAGCAGATTTTGTGTCTGCCGCTTATTTCTAAAACATACAAAGGAGTCAGGAAAAGTGAATGAGAACGTGAAAAAGGCGGAATCGGGCAAGGGTAACTGGCGTGATTTCTGGAATCTTTTAATGAAGATACAGCTTCCATGGCATTGGATTATTATTGCATTTCTGTGCAATTTCTTTTATAACAAGGTCATGCTGAAACTGCCGACAATCACGGCGGGACTTATGAGCGGAAATCTGGATAATAAGGTATTGTGGGATGCGATTTTATTCTATGTGCTCTTTACCGCCGTGCTGTGCGGGGATGTGGCTTTACGGTCTCCGGCGCAGCATATTGCGGCGCGGAATGCAAGGCGGGTAATCTGGAAGAAAATGCTCCATATCCGGATGGACTACTATGACAGTAACGATCCGTCGGATATTATGAGTACCATTACCAACGATACCACGATGGCGGCGCAGCTTTTGGTGCAGTTTCTGGTGGGATTTCTTCCGACGCTTTATTATATAGCAGAGGCGCTCAAGACCATATCCTCTTACAATATCTGGCTTATGGTGTCTGCGTTCCTGCTCTTTCCGATTAAAATCCTGTATATGGTATTTATCGGACGGATGCAGTTTAGGACGCAGGCGGGCGTGTATCAGGAAATCGGAGGATTGACGGCGTACCTTGCGGAGCGTGTCCGTAACCTGAGCCTCATCAAGACTTATACCAATGAGGAGAAAGAACTGAAGAACGGCGAGAATGCCGCATACAGCCTGTTCCATGCCAATATGCGGGTAAAAAAGCTGGAATGTACCGTCACGGCATTGACCACGTTGATTGGGATGGCGCAAGTCATGATTGTTATGGTGTTCGGGGTCGTCCTGTTAAAGCGGGGGGATATTGATATTCAGCAGTGGGTGGCATTCTATATGTTTTCCGGCACACTGTCTACGGCATTTTCCAATCTGTTGGACTACTGGGCAAATTTAAAAATGATTCAGGGGACGACGGCAAGGACTGCAAGGCTTCTGACTGCGCCGGAGGAGGAAGAAACGGTGAAGGATACGAAAGAGCCGGAGAGTGCGGAAGTGACATTTTCCCATGTTTCCTTCTCCTATGGAGACAAAAAGGCTCTTGAGGATATTTCTTTTCATGTCCCGTCGGGCAGTTCTACAGCGATCATTGGATTGTGCGGAAGCGGGAAGACCACCTCGGTGAGCCTGCTGGAGCATTTCTATGAGCCTTGTGAGGGAGAGATCACATTCGGGCGAGTCCCGGTATCGGAGATGTCGCTGGACGTGCTTCGCGGGTCTATGGGATACGTGCAGCAGGGCGCGGATATTTTCAGCGGGACGGCGAGAGAGTCGCTTACTTACGGGCTTCACCGTAAGGTGGAGGATGAGGAAATCTGGGAGGCTGCAGAAAAGACGGGATTTGCAGAGGTCTTGAGGAAATGGGAGGATGGGCTTAACGCTCCTGTGGCTCCGGGAGGGACTTCCATGTCGGGCGGGCAGAGGCAGAAGCTGGTGCTTACACGGGAATTTATGCGCAAGTCTGGTATGATTCTGTTGGATGAGCCGACTTCGGCGCTGGATGTCACGGCGTCTAAGATGATACAGGATACGATTTTCGAGATGTTCCCGGGGAGGACAAAGATTATTATCACCCACGACCTGTCTCTTCTTGAGCGGGTAGACCAGATTGTGGTGCTGAATAAGGGCGTGCTGGCAGGATGCGGAAGTTATGGAGAGCTGTATGGAAACTGTCAGGCTTTCATGGAGCTGATTGCCGCCTGTGAGACAGAAAAGGAGGCAGTACAGTGATAAAATTGATAAAAGGGTATACGAAGATATTTAAGGGCATGAAACTGCCGTGGCTGCTTTTGTTCTTTGTGGTGGCGATTTCCATGGTGAAATCCCATGTGGAGGTGGAGGCTGTCACGATTACGGCGTCCATCATTGACGGGACGCAGAATTCTATTAAGACGGATGAGCTGATTCGGTACATTGAATTTCAACTGATTGCGGGAGGGATTACCATTGCGTTTACTTATATCTCCGGGCTGGTTCTTCAGAAGATTAACCTTGCGGTTCGTTTAAAGGTCTGGAATAAGATGATGCATCTTCCTACCAGCTACTATGATTCGGATAATATCAATGAACTGGTGACTCGTGTGACGACGGACGCGGATAATGCGGGGAATTATTTCCAGATTCTGATTAATATTTTTACTGCTTTCTATGCGGGAATCGTGGCGTACCAGAAGTTGTTCTCATTCCAGGGTAAGATGGCGGCGGCAAGCCTGCTGGTGATTCCGGTTCTGGCGGGGATTACGGTGTTGTATAGTATGCTGTCCTTTAAGACGGGCATGACGGCAAGGACCAGGCTTGCGGCTACTATGGGATATCTTGCCGAGCATGTGCGGGGCCTTAGGCTGATTAAGTCTTTCCGGATGGAGGATGAGGAGAAGGAGAAGGCAGATGATTTGTTCCGGAAACAGTGCAAGGCAGATATTTTTTTGAGTTATACTTCCATGATTCAGTTAGGCGGCATGGAGATTATGGGCTGTCTGACGATTGTGATTTCGTTCGTGCTTGGAAGTAAGATGGTCGCGGCCGGGGAGCTTACCATAGGGAAACTGATTGGGTTCTATACCTTGTGCGGGCTTGCAACGGTGCGGCTGGCGGAAATCTGTACCAACTTCGGGGCGTTTTCACAGAATGCGGGAATTGTCCAGAAAATCGGCAGGATTTTGGATTGCCCGGAAGAGTCGGAGGATGGGGATGAGATGGATGTGTCGGACGCGGATATTGTCCTTGACCATGTGGATTTTTCTTACCGGACGGCTTCTGTGCTGCGGGACATTAACTGTGTGATTCCTAAGGGGAAGGTAACGGCGGTGGTGGGAACCAACGGCGCCGGGAAGAGTACGCTGTTTAAGCTGTTGGAGCGGATGTACGATCCGACTGCCGGGAAGATCTGCTTTGGGGATAAAGACGTGAAGCAGTTTAAATTGTCGTCATGGCGGAAGTGTTTTGCGATTGTTTCCCAGGAGAAACCGATTTTATCCGGGACAATCCGGGATAATATTATCTATGGCGTAGAGCGTCCGGTAACGGAGGAGGAACTGGTGCATGTGGCGAAGATGGCGAATATCTATGATTTCGTCATGAATACGCCGGGGCAGTTCGATGCGGAAGCGGGACCGGGAGGGTCGAATTTCTCAGGCGGACAGCAGCAGTGTATTGCGATTGCAAGGGCGATGATGAGAAATCCGGATTATCTGCTTCTTGACGAGGCGACCAGCAATCTGGATGTGAAGAGCGAGCAGCTTGTGACGGAGGCGTTAAGCAACCTGATGAAGGGCAGGACCACGGTCCTGATCGCACATAATTATTCGGCTACTGTGTTCGCCGATCAGGTAATCGTGCTGTGCGACGGGGAAATCAAGGGGTGCGGTACGCCGAAGGAATTGCTTGCGGCGAATGAATATTACCGGACGTTTGCGAATGCGGGAGCGGGAATCGGACATTAAAATAATTTAGAAAGGAAGCTGTAAAGATGAAATCTGGAATGGTAAATTGTTTTGATTATAAGGAGCTGGAAGTCCCTAAGGAGCTGGGGCTTTGGCATATCCCGGACAGTGAGATTGAGGAGGAACTTAGCGCTCTTGCGAAGGATCATTCCGGGGAGGAGGAGACAAAAGGGGAAATCCGGGAGGGGGATTGTGTGTACTGTACCTGTGTGGAGTCTTCTAAGGAGGGCTGGATCGGCCGGTCGGTCTTGCTGTATCCGGGACGGAAGCTTCCGGGAGCGGAAAGTGCGGAACAGGCGGTACTTGGAAAGAAGCAGGGGGATGAGTTTTCCTGTTTGCTGAAGGATATGGAGCTTTGCCTGAAAATCGAGAAGGCTGTGCGTATCCATGTAATGGAGGTGGGGGATGAGCTGGCGCAAAAGCTTGGTATCCCGGACGTACGGACTGTGGAGGATTATTACCGCTGGTATCACGGACAGCATGACGGTGAGAGGAGGGAGCGTGCCTGTATGGGGATTGCACGTTTCTGGCTTGAGGAGATGTCAAAGAGGAGTGAGTTTGAGATTGACCAGGCGGAGAAGCAGAAATGGTGTGACGGCCGGGCAAGAATCATGTATGACGGGCTGCTGGCTGCCGGGGATGATTTGAAGAAGACCCAGGAGGGCGAGGTCATTTCCGAGGAGGAGGCGCTTAGAAGGGCGGCTGAGGAGCAGGAGAAATATTTTATTCCCTATCTTATGTATTGCTATTTTTCGGAAAATGACGGGTTTGTGATGACGGAGGATGATTTTGCCGCGGAAGTGGAGAAGATTGCCGCACAGCGGGGCGAGGATGTAAAGGAGCTTATGAAGCAGGCGGACATTACGATGTTCAGGCAGCAGGCGTATCAGGCGCATACTTACCATCTGCTGATGGCGGACGCAGAAAAATATCTGGAGGTGTAATATTATGGCGATTATAGAGGCTACGGGTGAGAATTTTGACGAGCTGGTCAATTCAGCGGAGTATGTGATGGTGGATTTCTATGGAGATCATTGCGGTGCGTGCGTGGCGACTGCCCCTTATTACCGGGAGGTCGCGGATGATATGGCTTTTATTCGGTTTATTCAGGTAAATACATCTGTGTACCGGGAGCTTGCAAAGCGGTTCAAGATTATGGGGATTCCGGCGTTTCGTTATTTCCATAACGGGGAGCTTGTGCATAAGTCTGTGGGGGGCATGGATACGGAGAGGATTCATGAGCAGCTTGCAGAAATGCTGTACCATGACTGAGATTTGCAGAAATGCAGAGATTGAAATGTAAAATTGGGGATGATATACTGAGTTGGTATATCGGACGTATGGAAAATTGAGAGAGGAGGGAAACGCCATGCTGATTGCCGGTTACGTTTTTTTAGGAGTGGGGGCCGCTGTTTCTTGTTTTACGGCTTTTCGGTGGATTGGGACGGATAAACGGCGCAGTCTGGCGTTTTCTCTGATTGCGGGCGTGGCCTGTGGGCTGTCTTCCTGCCTGAATCTGAGTATAAGGTTTAGTGGGATTGCCTGTTTCCTTTTTCTGGCTGTCTTTATCCCTATTGTCCTTGAACCTAAGGGCGTGTGGGTGGATGCCGCCGCTGTGACGTCCATTGCCTGCGGGCAGTTTGGGATGTTGCAGACGACGGCCGCCGCTGTTTTCAGGCTTACGTTTCTGTCTTTGTTTTTCCGGGTCATGCTGCTTGTGATTGGCTTTCTGGCTGCATATGCTATCTGCGGCAGGCTTGCGGGAGGGTTCCCGGGCGTGGGGTGGCAGGAGTATGTGGAAGGACAGAATGTGGATTCGGATGACGCTGGGCAGTTGATGACGGGATTTGGTGTGTTTTTTGCGGTCTATGGGGGATGCCTGGTGTTTCCGGCTGTTGCAGGGAGTGATTCTCTGCCTGTGATGTGCCTGGAATGGTCTGGGTTTTTCGGAGGCTTGCGTTTGATTGATTTGATAATCGTGAACCGCCGGGAGCGGATGAATGTGCTGACGGAGAAGCAGTACAGGGATGAGATGCAGACGTATATGAGCGTGATTCGTTCCCAGAGGCATGATTATAATTTTCATGTGCAAACCCTCCATGGTCTGCTGGTTCGGAAGGATTATGACGCCTGTGAGAGGTATTTGAACGAATTGCTGGAGGATTCCATTGAGATGAATCAGATCTTGCCTCTTCAGGATGCGGCAATCAGTGCGTTGATTCTTTCTTTTAAGAGTAAAGCGGCGCTCGTTGGGATTCCGATGGATATTTCGATTGAAAATGATCTGTCGCAGATTGCTACCAACGTCTATGAGACGAATAAGGTCATCGGCAATCTTTTGCAGAATGCCATTGATGAGGCGGAACTTACGTCGGACAAGTCTTATGGAATCAAGCTGTCTGTGTTCAAGCGGGGGGAATTCTGTATGATCAGTGTCTCGAACCGGGTGAGCAGGGGAAAACCTATGGGGTCATACCAGATGGGACGTTCTTCTAAGGCAGGGCATGAGGGAATCGGGATTGCTTCGATTCAGGCGCTTGTGTCCAGATATGGAGGAGTCGTGTATTCCAGAATGGAAGAGGATGTGATTTTTTTTATTGCAAAACTGCCTTTGCGGTTGTTTAAGGAGGAGTGATGATGTATGAGGGGCTTGTGCTTTTGGTGGATGACCAGCCAAAGGCTTCGGAGGCTTCGATTGCTGCTTTGGAGCATTATGTGCCAAGGGAACGGGTTCTGTATGCAGAAGATGTGGAAACGGCAAAGAAGATACTGGGGGCGGGGAATGTGTCGCTGGTGTTCCTGGATATTGAAATGCCGGGGATGAGCGGGTTTTCGATGGCCGCGTTTCTTGAGGAGGCGTATCAGGGGATTCCTTATGTGTTCCTGACGGGACATGCGGATTTTGCAGCAGAGAGTTATGATTATGAGCCTGTGGATTTCCTGACGAAGCCTGTGGACGTAACGCGGCTTGGCAGGACTTTTGAGCGGGTGGAGAAGAGAAGCCGTCCGTTTTCCGGGAAGGTGGCTGTGCGGACGGGGCAGGATTATACGCTGGTGGAGCCTGAGGAAATCTGTTATATCTGTAAGGAGAAGCGGAAGGTATTTCTTAGGATGAAGGATGGGCGCGAGTTTCAGGCTGCGCAGCCTTTGGATGAGCTGGAGAGGATCTTCTGTGATTATGGTTTTTTTCGATGTCATCAGTCGTTTTTGATTCCGATCGGGGATATCCGGCAGGTGAGTTCGAGTATGTTCGGGCAGACGTATGAGGCGGTGTTAGGGGAGGATACCGTAGTGCCTGTGAGCAGGGGAAAGTATGGGAGGCTTCGGGAGGAGCTTCAGTCGTTGGGGATTCCGGTTGTGAAAGGAGTCATACCTAAGTAATGGGACTGACGGTTTGTGGATAGATGGGAAGGATGAGGTCTTGTATGAATAGACAGAAGAGATTAATAAGGTGTGTGTGCGCGGCAGGAATTGCGGGAATTTATGTCCCTTCTTTGTATCAGGCGGCGTATCACAGCGATGGGACGATTGCCGGCGGGATGAACAAGCCGTATACGGTGAGGATGGATGCGAAGCGGTATGATGGGGCGGCCGAGGAGATAAAAGTGCTTGAAGGCGGGCAGGATGTGTCAGAGACGACGCTGGATTTCGAGGATTCAGCAGATGCAGGACAGATAGAGAATGCAGGGAGTCCGGCGGATCCGGCAGGCCCGACGGAATCGGTCGATCCAACCAATCAGGGGGAAGTGACAAATCCGACAGAATCGATTGATTCGGTGGCACCGGAAGAACCAGCCGTACCGGAAAAGCCAGGGATTTCGGAGATGCCGGAAGAACCAACGATACCGGAAGGATCAGCCGTACCAGAAGAGCCAACTGTATCGGAAAAGCCAGGGATTTCGGAGATACCGGAAGAACCGACGGAGCCGGGTACTCCAGTTAATCCGGGGGAATCGACGAATCCGGAGAAACCGACAGGTACGGAAAATATAGGGAATCCGGGAGAGCCAAGTGATGTGGTCATTCCGTTATTTCCGATGCTGCCGGGGATTGACGAGATGAGCAGAGATGCTGATGAACTGAAGCCGGAGAATATGATGCCGGAAAGAATCAGCAACGCAAGCCTTATCATGAATCAGAAATTAGTGAAACTTCCAAAGATAGTTGAGGATTTCCGTTTCTGGACGGTTGCAAGGAAGTATGCATTTGCCAGAGAGGACATGGTTATCCGGGAGGCGATTTTGGCGGACGAGGGCATGGAAGGAAGTGTTCGGGCGGTAGGGAGACTTTCCGGGAATGGTCTGTTATTTATATTGAAGGAAGAGGATAACGGATGGTTCTATGTGGAGTCCGGAAGGGTCAGAGGATTTGTGCGTTCAGAGGAGGTTATTACAGGGGAAGAGGCTGTTCCGATTCTTGAGGCGTACCAGAATGAAGCGCGTATAGAGGCCGAAAGAGAGCAGGCCGAGTATACCGGGATTGAAGGTGTTGCGCCTGTGGCCGTGGAAACTGTGCCGTGGCGGGAGAATCAGGCATTTGTTTATCTTAGGGCAACGGCGGGCCAGACTGTGGTGGAGAAGGATTATGCCATTGCGAAGGCTGAGACGGCCGTGAGGGAAGAAAAAAATGAAGCGAGCCGGATGGTCGGCGTTCTTCCTGAGGGCGGCCTGTCCTGTATTCTGGAAGATAAAGAGCAGGATTGGGTGTTCATTGAGTCCGGGGATGTCCGGGGATTTGTAAGGAAGGAATGTCTCCGGTATGAGGAATCGGTCACGGAAGAGAATTTTTTGAAGGCAAAGGAGTTGGTCAAGCCGGAGGAAAACGGGGCGTGTTATTATACCCTTACGTCTACGGAGCCGGGAGTCCCGGACGGGGAACTCAGAAGGTCTGTGATTGAATTCGCAGCGCAGTTCGTGGGCAATCCTTATGTGTGGGGCGGCACCAGCCTGACTCAGGGGGCGGACTGTTCAGGATTCGTCCAGAGTATTTACAAGCAATATGGTTATGACATACCCAGAGTGGCGCGTGATCAGGCTCAGTATGGGACGCAGATTCCGGTGGAAGATGCTTTGCCCGGAGACTTGATTTTTTATGCCAGGGACGGGGGCATCCATCATGTGGCCATGTATGCGGGAGACGGCAAGACCATCGAAGCCATGAGCTCGGATACAGGGATCGTTCAGGCGGATGTAAGGAAGGACAGCGCTGTGTGGGCGACGCGGATTTTGAAGGATGATAGTTTCGGGTATGCAGGCGGAGGTATTGGGAATGTAAATGCTGTACCGGATATGTATGGAAAGGATTTAGGGACATTCAAACTGACATACTATTGTGCGTGTGAGCTTTGCTGTGATGTGGAGACAGGGATTACGGCCACGGGCGCGCCGGTAGTGGAGGGCAGGACCATTGCTGTGGATCCCAGTGTGATTCCATATGGAACACAGGTGATTATCGGCGGGCATGTATTTACTGCGGAGGACTGCGGCGGATCGATTAAGGAGAACCATATCGATATCTATGTGAATGACCATGAGACGGCTAAGGCGCTTGGGGTGAATTATGCAGAGGTATATCTGAAAAAGTAGGGGACGATGGGCATATGCGGGTAGAATTGCTTTTTCCTTCTCTGGTGAATGGAAGCGGTTCTAGTTCATTTTCAGGTACGTCCACGGGTTCATCATCCATGAGTGCGGCAACGAATCCGTACAGTGTAATGGGTATGTTCTCCAAGGGCGGGGCTTACAATAATGAGTAATTATTATGCAGTGGGCATGATGATG
>OFFP01000685.1_pt1 | contig 26849 bp, 19 predicted proteins | sample 1521431 | NCBI WGS metagenome assembly OFFP01 (sample SAMEA3504104, study PRJEB24116) | mouse gut metagenome | biome: mouse gut; feature: mouse-associated habitat; material: faeces | place: Denmark | collected 2011
TTGCCCATAAGCTGCAGCTTGCCGGATATGACATGGACAAGAACGTGATCACCCGTATCGAGACCAACAAAAGGTATGTGACGGATATTGAACTGCGGGCATTATCGGAGGTGCTGGGCGTCAGCTATGCCTATCTGATTGACGGGACGGAAAGATAAGAACAGGATGCCGTTGGCCATCCACTGGCCGGTATCCTGTTCTTCATGCCATATTTCACTGATCTCCATTTTCCAGGGCCATCTTTCAATGCACGTCCATCTTCCCTGCCCACCTCAGCCCCTCGTTCTCCTTCAGGAGTCCCATATGGAACAATACCTGGATGCAGTCCGCATAGCCCTGGATGTAGGCACGCTTCTCCTGGGCAGATGAAAAATCCTCCAGGCACTCCTTCATCTCCTCTGCCCTTTCCTGTCCGTCTGCAGGCAGGCTTTCCAGAAATGCCTCCCATTCCTGCTCCGTCTCCTTCCATGCCTCCAGAGCCGCTTCATATTCCGGCGTGCGCACATAGCTCTCCCGTTTCACATTCTCCCCATTCAGAGTGCCTAAAAACTGGGCAAACTTTAACCATACATCATTTAACATTTCACTTCTCCTTTTTCTGTTATATTTTCCATGTTTCCTTATATTTTTACTCTTACTGCTCATTATACATATCATAGGAGAGTTTTATCAACTATAACCGCTTAATTATTTATGTCATAGCAGATAAAATTAGTCCATAGCAAGGAGGTAAGAGGATGGAGGATTTATTAAATCAGATCGGCAGCCGCATATTGAGCCGCAGGAAACAGCTCCGCATGACACAGGAGGAACTGGCGGAAAAAGCGGGCATCACCCCACAGACAGTTTCTTCCGCGGAACTTGGCAAAAAAGCACTGCGCCCGGAAAATATTATCCGTATCTGCTCTGCCCTTGACATCAGCACCGATTACCTGCTCCTTGGTGAAACAAATGCCAGTGACCATTCCATACTGCTCACCAAAATTTCAGACCTTCCTCCCATACAATACCGCCATCTGGAGGATATAATCAACAGTTTTATCCTGGCACTGGAAGAAAGGGAAGCACAGAGCGGAAAATGACCTCCCTGTGCTTTTCAGCTGCTCCGAAACGCTGACATGGTATCTGCAATCAACGCAAAGGTTGCCTGATCTATTTCTTCCCGTGGCTCCTCTCCCTCCGTTCTCTTTTTCGGTCTTACAGTCCTCCGCTCCGCTATATGCTCCCTGCCTGTATCTGACATGGAACTGTTCTGCCTTATATCCTCTTTCCCTGCCAGAATCTCCGCAACGATTTCTTCGATTGCCGCCCTGTCTATGGTCTGGGGAATGGCAATATCCGGTGTGTCCGGGCAGTTGATATAGTGGAGGACCGCATTCACAAGAAATTGTGCCTTACTGCGCGGCCCCTGTTTTTCCAGCAGACGTATCACGGCGTCATGGGCCGGATCATTTTCATTAAATTTGATACTGAACCGCTCCCGGTCTTTCTTTCCACCCATAAGCTCACCTGCCTGCCGTTTCCATCTTATAGAGAAATTCATACCCCTTTGCATTGGCATTGATATCCTCCACAAATAGTGCATTTCCCACCTTCCCGGAAGCTTCGATCTGCCGGCGCAGAAGGATGGCGCCGCCGCCCACAAACACCACCATGCCGGACATCAGATCCAGCATACGCTCCCGCAGGCTGTTTGCCAGGTCATTTACAAAATCCTGCGCCAGCTTTTCCACAAGGGAGGAGACTTCCGGGGCATAGGTGCTCTCACCGTCCTTTAAGATACCGTCAATATCCGTTTCTTCCAGCAGGATGTCAAATTCTGAATTGGCCTTCGTCCGAATCCGGTTATAGAGCAGGATCACTCCGTTTTCCAGGGAATCGCAGATACTCAGATCCGCCCGGCCAGAACGCATCATCAGGTAGTCTGCCGTAAACCCGCCGATATCTACGATAAGCACCCTCGGCTTATCTAACAGCCTGTCCATCATGGTCACTGCCGCCGCAAAAGCCTGTGGATAGCAGCGCACATCCTCAATATAGATGGTGTACGGGTTGTCGCGGTACTGGAAGTTTACAATGCCCCTATTGGAAAAATACCGTATAAAGGACTGGTTCTGCGCCCCATAATGTGCTGGCGGAAGCCCCACTGCAAGAGAGACATGCACCACCTCTTCCCCATACCTTTCCTTTAAATGGAGTTCTTCTGCGATCCCGAACAGGGTAAGGATGAAAAAGCGGTCATCCTCCGTCTTATCTCTTTTATAAGGAATCCTCTGGTTTGACAGCGTATAAAACTTTCCCTGGTATTCCAGGATGTCGCTGCCGAACGGCCTGGCAATGCTCTCCACCAGCCCGGACACAAAGGGCCTGCTGTGGATCGTCTTCATCTGTTTGTTCCCGTGGTCGATTGCAATTAACATAGTTTTTCATCTCCTTTTTTCCTTTATACTTATTCTTTACGCATTGAATACGTCTTTTTTCAACAAAAAAATAAAAAAACAGGACCAGCAGCATATTGACTGCCGTGTCCTGTTTTTTACACCATAACTTGTCCTGCCCTCTCCGGTCAGGTATGTATCCCATAGTACGCCTTTTCCAGATTCTCCCGGCCGTGGAGGATGACTCCCCCGCATATGCCGGCCCCATAGGGCGTCTGTTCCCGGAAGAAAAAGCTGTACGGTTCAAAATCATCATACACCGTGATCTGCCTGCTGCCTTTCCATCGCAGGAAATGGTCAGCCATGAACTTCCCCAGTTTTTTCCGCAATGCCTTCGTCTCCGCCACTGCTTTCAGATTTCTCCTGCTCTGGAACTCAATCTTTGGCCTGCCGCTTTCCTCTAAGGACAGCATCTTTATCTGCATACTGTCCTCCCGGCTCTGCTTTATGGAACTTTTAAATTTCTTATAGGAAAGCCGGACCGTTTCCGTCCTGCCGGACACCTTCCCTCCCCCTGCGTCACTGAGCCAGGTAAATTCTATTTCCAGAATCTCTGCCTGCTCGAAAGATTTCCGTAATGACACTTTTGCAAAGGAGTGGATATCGGATACCGTCATATATCTTTTTTCTTCCAGTTCCAGCAGTTCCTTCTCCGTAAGGACAAAGCCCTGGGGAGAGTGGCAATCTTTAGAGAATGTCCGCAGAGTAATGCAGTCCTCGGATGCGGATAGTTTTATCATCGTCCTGTTATTCATCTTATAGCCTCCTTCCAAACAGGGGAGAGCATCTGTTCCCTCTCCCCCGTATACTATGATTTACTTGTTTCTGGCCGCAGCCTGTTAAGGGGTATTTCACTCGCCTGCCATCTGGAAAAACTGTGCCGGCGTCAGGACCTTTATCCCCAGTTCCCTTGCCTTTGCCAGCTTGCTCCCGGCATTCTCCCCGCAGACCAGGTAATCCGTCTTTTTGCTCACCGAGCTCCCGGCATGGGCGCCCAGGGATTCAATCATTTCATTGATGCCGCTGCGGGTATAGGGTTCCACCTTTCCGGTCACCACGATGGTTATTCCCGCAAAGGGATTTTCCCTTACTGCAGCCGTATTGTCTTCCGCTGTCCTTTTTTCGATATGCAACATTTGCTGTAATACCTCCCATATATACAGATTTTCTTCATCATAGAACCACTCATGGATATTGTTGTGCAGGGTATCCCCAAAATCGGGGAGCTGCGTAAAATCATACTGCCGATGCACTGCGTCCTCAAATTCCTCCAGGTCACTGTGGAACACCCCGGCAAGGGTCCGGCTGGCCGTATTCCCCACCATAGGGATATCCATGGCGATGAGATACCGCTCAAAGGTGGTGTTCCTGCTGCCCTGGATGGCATCCCACAGGCGCTGCCAGGATTTCTCCCCAAAGCCGTCCATCTTCACGATCTCATCCTTATGCCGGTCAAGCCCATAGATATCCATGCAGGTGTGAAGCCATCCTTTTCCAATGAATTTTTCCAGAGTGGCCTCGGACAGTCCTTCGATGTTCATGGCTTTCTGGCTGGCAAAATGCACGAACTGGCGCAGGCGTCTGGTCTCACAGCTCTGGTTATCGCAGAACAGAGTCTTAGTAATCTTATCTTTTCCATTTTCCACGGAACGGCTCTCATGGATGCGGGCAGGTTCCCCACAGCAGGGGCACCTTTCCGGAACGGCCTGCTCCATGACAAAACGGCCACGGTCCAGATTTTCCTCCACATGGGGGATGATCATGTTCCGCTTGCTGACCAGTATCCGGCAGCCGGGCATCAGCTCCATCCCCTCGATAAAGGAAAGGTTGTGCAGGCTTGCCCTGGATACCCCGCATCCATCTATCTCCACTGGCTGAAAAACTGCCACCGGCGAGATCTCCCCGGAACGGGAAGGGTTCCACTCAATGAAGAGCAGCTTTGTCTCGTGGAGTTCATCCCCAAATTTAAAGGCCAGTCCGTCCTTATAGTGGTGTCCTGTCCTGCCGCAGGACCGGGAAAAGGCAATGTCATTATAGGAGGCCACGATCCCGTCAATGGGGATGTCATTGTCCTCTGCAAACTGCCGCAGATTCCCGATGCCGTCCGCCATCTCCTGGCTGGTCAGCTTCCTCCTGCTGATGACAAATTTACAGACCTGGAAGCCCAGTTCCGGGAGTTTCCGCAGTTTTTGGGATTTTGATCCCATTTCCTGAAATCCTTCCACCACGGCAAAGGGCATGAACATCACCCTGCGCTCCCGGCAGACCGCCGCATCCAGAAGGCGCACGGAGCCGGCAGCCAGGTTCCTTCCGTTCTTGTAACGCTCACCGCTGCTGTCCGTCAGGGTTTCCTGCAGTTTCAAAAAATCACCGGGGCGGATGAACGCCTCCCCGCTCACCACCAGACGTTCCCTGTGGGGAATGTGCTGTGGTATCCCGGAAATGCCCCGGACATTGTGTGTCACCACTTCGCCGGTATCTCCGTCACCACGGGTGGCAGCCTCGGCCAGTTTCCCGTCCTCATAAGTCAGCTTGACCGTCAGGCCGTCCAGTTTTAACATCAAAAGGATCTGATGCTCCCCTGCAAAGGAGACCAGTTCCTCCACGCTTTTCGTCTTGTCCAGTGAGAGCAGCGGGATCGGATGGCCTGTCTTTTTAAGCTCACTGACTGCCTGAAAGCCCACTGTCTGGGTGGGAGAATCTGCCATCCATATCCCCGTTTCCTTCTCCAATGCTGCCAGCTCGTCATACATCCGATCATAGACTTCATCGGTAACAGACGGGGCATTACTGTTATAATACTCATCCCTGTACCGGTTTAACTGTGCAGTCAGCGCCTGTATCTTTTCCCATGCGTTCTGTGTCATTTAAGCCACCTCCTGTCCTGTGATGCGGAATGACATGATGAGATATTTTTCCGTCTTCTCCTTATCGTTACAATATATACTGCATATCCCGTCCTCGAATTTCCAGAACGGGGCGTTGCTCCACCAAAGGACAGACCCCCTTCCATTGTTGGCAAGGGTAACTTTACACTCCGGTTCCTCCGGCACGATGCTGTAAAACCCCTGGGTGTTTGCCACTGTGACCTTCCGTTTCTGCCCCACGTACTCCGGACGGCAGTGGGCGGTGATCTCGAAACAGGTTCCTTTCTTCAAAGTCTTTTTCAACTGGCTCAGATTTTTTACCATACTTATCTCCTTTCCGTTTCAATGTTTAACTTTATGAAAAGAAAGCGGATACCATAAAGACATCCGCTTTCTTACCTATGCAGCAGCCGCAAGTGCGGGGGCATGCAGAATCTCTTTTTCCCATACATCCAGAAATCTCCTGACTGCGGGGGAAGGGGACTGATTGCCATAACAACGAGCCTGCGCCAATTCCCCATTTTGAATCTCAACGGTACAGAGAGATTTACTCTGTTCACTGGCTTTCCGGACAAACAGGATGGTACTTTCCCTCTTAACAACCTTCTTTACATAGCTTCCTACACAATGATGCAGGTTCTGCCCTTCTTCCAGAATCTCCTTTGCAGTATGGGGAAGGAGTACAACAAACCCATATTTTACAAAATGATACTGCTGATTCATCTCCTCAAACTGTTTCTGTATCTGCCTGTCATAGACCAGGGCCTGCTCTTTGTCCGAAATATCATTCACCTTGTCATGGGCTTTCTTTAAATCAGCCGGAAAAAGGACAAAACTGTTTTTCAGATCTAATTCCAATCCTTCGCTCATGCACAGGTAATCCCGGTAATCTGTCAGGATATCTTCCATTTTGTAATACCCCCCACTTTGGTAAGGGCTTGTTTTACAAAACTTTGCGTACTGTTCATTTACATACTTCATCAGCTTATACGGTGTCATATGTTTTAATGGAACAAGTACATTTTCTGCCCTGCTGATATTGTAATTCCCACACCAGCGCAGCAGTTCTTCATCCAGCTCCAGGTTTGCATGGAGAAACGCCCGGATCAGTTTCATCTGGCCAAGTCCCGGATTTACCCTCTTGAGCAGGGGAAGGTGGCTTTTATTGAGCCCAAACACTTCCTTTAAATTCTTCCCATTTGGATTAAAACCGGAGTCTGAACTATAATAATGATTATCATGCGCAACACTCTCAGCCAGGCGGTACAGATGAAGCTTTACCAGATATTCCAGCATCGGGTAACGATTATATCTCATTAAATACTGGATAGCATAAAGGGGTTCCCTATCTGCCAGATAAAATTCTTTCAGCTGGGAATACTGCCATGGGGATTCTTTCAATACCTTATGTAAATTTTTTACATACAGAAATCCCGTCTGATCAGCTTCAAAATTATACACCCACCTGTTGATTACAGGACGTTTTCCCGGTTTCCACGGCGTAGGCCTGTCCCTAAAACCGTAGCTGTAGTAATAGCATTCTTCCGAAATGTTCCCGGCGTCATCCCAGTAAAGGAATGTCCTGGCATTTTCATAAATGCTTTTATACGGTTCCCTTTCATCTCCATACTGATAATAGATTTTAATGAACCGTACTACGACCTCATTCCTGGAAGTACGCTGAAGTACCTGCAGCGTATTCTGGTCAATGATCATCCCACGTTTTCCACGGCTCTTAAAGGTTACCTTTGCCTTACAAACAGGGCATACGCCTTTTTCATTATGTTTTACACCTGTTATCAGCACTTCGGCTTTACATGCGCTGCAGAATCCCTCCATATCCTTTCTCTTCCTGTTATAAGTATAGAAAAAATAATGCGGTGCAATCTCACGTTCGATCATATTTCCGATATCTCTGGGTAGGGCAGGAACTGCCTTCATTCTCTCACGGATTTCTTTTTCTTTTTTTAATTTCCGCTCCCACTGTCTTTTTTCGATGATGTCACTCTGCAAATAATACAGGCTGGTAAAACCTTTAACTCCTTTCTTTTTACAAAACTTTGTCACACGTTCCTCATCACCGGCCATATAAAAGGCACACCGCCTGCTGAAATCATAATCCCTCTGCAGGTTACAAAAGGCGGCCGCACTCCAACGGGTGCTTCCATCCTCTCTGCGGCATAAAGTGACATACTCTGTCCGGCTCTGGAACATGGTCAAGACAGGCTGGAAATTCCCTGCTGCCGCCTGCTCCCTCAGATAGATATACAATACCAGAAGTCGTTTTCTACCGATATTTTTCACTGCTGTCCGTACAATGTATTTCACTTTCTCCGCATGGAGCAGCCCGTGATTCTGGTTCATTTTAAACCCCGGATCTGCAAATTTCCGGCATTCTCTTTTATTTATTTTCATCTGCATTCCCCCCTATCCTGCAAGACCTGCCAGAGTCATCTGTTCAAACTGCCCGCCATCTGCTCCTTTCTCCTGCGGTTTCTTTTCTTCCTTTTTCCCATTCTTCTCTTTTCCTGCAGTTTTCTTTCCCGCAGCCTTTGTATTTTTAGACATAACACTGGATTTACCGTTATATGCCCTGGGAACAAATTTCTCCTCCTTCTCCTGATCCTCTTTTGCATCCGGGTCACGGAAATATTCCTCTGCCCACTGGTAACACAGATCGTCCGGCACATCACTTCCATAAACGCCGTTTTCCGGCTTGATATCATTATCCTTCATCTCCTGCTCCACAAACTCCCTGGCTTTCCGGTTGATATAATAGAAGCAGTGAATCATGGTCCTGCGGGGATGCATGGTCAACCTGGCAAAATCCGGATCTTCCAGGCATAAAGTCTGGATATATTCTGATACGCACTCCTTCATATTCCTGCGGGTAAGTCTTTCTGTATCAGCGCCCACACGTTTCATGGCTTCGGCTGCCACTTCCTCGTCACTCAGGGCAGACATTTTGGCAAGCTGTGCCTGTTCTGCCTCCCTTTTTGCCCGCTGTCTGGCCTCCCATTCCGCTTTGCGTCTGGCCTCTGCCGCCTCATGCTCCGCACGCTTTTTATCCTCCGATTCTTTTTCCGCACCAGAGGCTTTTGTTCCGCTCTCCACGTCCTCGGTATCCTCTGTTTCATTGTTTCCCGGACCGGATTCTTCTTCCCCGTCCTCATATGCTGCATCCGGATCAGTTTCCTCCTGGACCGGAAGGGAAACCGCAGCCGGTTCCTGCCTGTCGGTGTCAAAGGGCACCTCTCCGGCCAGATCCCCGCTGTCGGTAAATCCATCGGAGAATCCGCTATCTTCCTTTTCGGGATCGTCCGCCGGCAATCCCCCGTCCTCAAAAGGGTTTTCTTCCATACACACTTCCATGTTCATATCTTCAAATGCACTGTTCATATCTGATCTCCTTTCATCAAAAACGGCATGGAGCGGGGAAAACCCATTCCATGCCATAGCTGCCGTCCGCCCCTCATCCCCTCATTTTTTCGCAAGAAAAGGAGAAAAGCGTACAGGTTCAAATGTGCTGCCGTCTATGTAAAAATAGCGGCGGCCTGTTCCATCGTCCAGCTCCACCACATCCGAAGATGCAAGGGGGCGTCCTTTGTATCCTTCCGGCACCTGCTTTTTGTAGTGTGCCGAAATCTGTTCCAGTATTTCCGTATCTTTCCACTGTTCCGGACAGGCAAGCTCCGAATCGCATACCAGCCGGTAATCCGAAGCCGGGGGCTGTTCATATCCTGCCCTGTGCAGATCCTGAATCCCCTTAAAAGCAAAAGGGATAGTCTCCCGGTCTGCGTCAAAGGAAAGCTGGTAAATGCGGAACCTCCATCTGCGGTGTGGGAAATTCAGAAGTTCATCTGACAATCCCTTTCCTTTCTGGCAGAAAACCGCCCGGCCTTTCTGTAAATTCTGATCCCCACCTTCTTTCTGCTGTTTTTCTTTCCGGAGTGCAAGCTGCCAGTCATCGATCCCCTTGTAATTGGGATTCCAGGTCAGCCGCCGGCACTCCATTCCCTGCTGCCTCGCCAGCAGGTATATCTTGGAACTTCCTTTCGCGATCATCTCATTGCTGTACTTGTCCATGTCGTGGGCCTCGATGATCAATTCCGTACCGTTCTGCGCCAAAAGCCCGAACAGAGGCCCAAGCTGCGCTACATTGTTTGCCCCTGCCACCGCCACAAAAGAACGGTTCAGCAGTACATGGGCAATGTCCGCTTTCAGTATCCCCTCCGTGACATAGATGGTCCGGGCAAAGGGATTCCCTATGAAATGCACCGGGCTCCCGGAAGTGACTCCCATATTTTTCGTGGAGGAGGAAAGCCAGATATATTTCGTCCCGGCCTTCTCCGGCGGGTCATCCTTATCCTTAAAGGGAACATCCAGGAGGATCTGCATCCCCCGGATCAGCCCGTCAATGCCGATGGCCGGTATCAGGATGCCCGCCGTGCGGCTGCCAAACTTTGCAGTCCAGTATCCGCCCTCATGGAGATAGAACCCTGGAACTCCCTCCACCTTACATCCCTGCTTCATCAGCCTCTCCGTCAGGGAGCGGCACAGAAAATAGGGCGGGGTACTCTTAAACCCCAGGCTGTCGATCTGTTCATCCGAAAGCCCCCGCTTCTCTGAACGCAGGTGCGCCCGGTGTGCGGAAGTCAGGGACAGCATTTCCAGCAGTAGGGAATAGGTCTGGTGTATCTCCTGGGGGCTGGCACGCTCCGCCTGGGAAATCCCGGTTTCCTTTTGGCTGCCGGCGCAAAGGTTCCCTGACGGAACCCCTGCGCCGGGATTTATGTTCTCTGCCTGCCCGTATCCCCAGGAAGTATCCCCGGCCTGGAGGGCGTCACAGATCTCCCGATAGGCTTCGGAATTGGTGGTATTGTTGACCCTTGCATACAGGTTCAGCATCCCGCCGTGTTCGCCGCAGTAGTTGCACCGCCACACGTTCTTGACAAAATTGACATTCATCTTCCCTCTCCGGTCGCCGCAGAACGGGCAGTCCGTATAAGCGCTGTCCGCCTGCCTGCGCCGGATATGCAAATGCAGCAGTTCCACCACATCCATGATCCCGAACGGGAAATCCTGTGAAAACGAGCCCATCGCCTGCACCCTCCTTCCTTGCTGTCTCCTTTTGTGCGCTCCATTGCCTGCGTTTATCCGGCTTTTTTAGCAGCCAGGGAATCCAGCATGATCCGGGCCGCCGCGCGGAGGATATTGTTATCCCCCCGGTAGCCGCCGTACAGATAGAATTTCAGGCTGGGCGGCCGCCGTTCTGCCACTTCCGCTATGGTCTGCCCCTTGCAGACGCCGGTATCCACTACTACCTTTCCGGCTTCCTCAAAGGTCATCAGCTTGACGATCTCTTCCACTGGCATATCCGGCGTATACCTGGCATCTGCTTTTTCCTGTACCGTTTCCCCGGATACAGGCAGGCCCAGGACTTCCGGCTCCGGACCTCTGCCTTCCGCATTTTCCGCACTTGCCGTATTTCCACCGGCAGATACGGCAGCCTCTGTGGGAACATTCTGTCCGCTAAGCAGCGCCATCACATCCTGGACTGCTTTCCCGGTATCTCCCTCCATATCCTTCCTTTCGGAAACAGGGAGGTTATTTCCCGTTTCTCCCGCCGCAGGCATTTCTGCATTTTTCTGTACCGGAAGGGATTCCGGTTCCCCTGCCCTTACAGGCTGTTCCCCGGTCCCGGCAGGCTGTGCCGTTCCCTGAACCTTTGTTGCCTGCAGTCCCACCGGCAGGCTGCTGTTTTCAGCCGGCTCCTGAATCCTGGCTGATGGTTCCGTTTTATTCTCTCCACTTGCTTCCATGGTCTGCACTGCTCCTGCAGAGGGCTGTCCTGACGGTTCCTGTGCGGCGCCGGATTGCACCGGGAGCGTTCCGAAACTTTTTCCCGGACCTGCCGGAAGGCATTCTGAGCCGCCCTGGGAACCAGCCGGAAGGCTTGCCGCAGCATTTACAGCCGCCTTTGCGCCCTGGATGGGCAGCCCGGAGGCCTGTGCCGGGTTTTCCTGCTGCGGTATCTCTTTCTTTTCCGCTGCAGCCGGGAACGCTGTGACCGTACTTCTGGCAGACGCCGTATCCGGCTGTTTCCTTTCTGTGGAAACCGCAGCTGTGCCCGTCAAGGCAGTTGTTTCCTTCTTCTGGGAAGTTCCATTGAAAGGGATCCTGCTCCCGTAACGGCTCCCTTTTGCGTCCATGCCCACATCGGCGAACTGGATGCCAAAGCCTGCATCGGACAACGCCTCATCCATAGCCGCATACTGTGCCGCCTGGATATACTGCCCTCCCGGCGCCTCTTCCTTTGTACAGCTGGAAGTAAAGCTGCCAATGGGGTTTTCATCGGTGCGCTCCAGAAAAACCTGTGCCTCATAGATCGCCATCTGCTCCGTGATGCGCAGGGCGTTCAGACGGATGCGGCCTTTGGGGTTCGCAAGCCGGAACCATAACTTTTTATAACGGAGATCCAGCTGCATCATTTCCTCCCCGTTTTCCGGGGAGATGATACGGCGGAGCAGTTTCAGGGGGTTAAAGCCCGGCACCTTGTTCAGCTCTGCCACCGCAGGGATATTCTCGTACATGGTTGCTGTCTGTTCATTCTTGTTCATCTTAAAACTCCTTTCTTTAAATAAATAAGGGATACCCCGTGCATTTTCTGCACCTGCATCCCATTTTTAACCTGCTGCCTTCAGTTTTTCTTCCAGGAACCCCGGCACCGCGATCCCGGCGCTCCTTGCATAAGCCTTGTAATACAGGCAGATGCGCTCTCCCAGAAGGGTATTCCTCCTGCTGATCTCATTCTTGTGGATGGCCATGAACAGCACGCTCTTTTCTCCTGCCAGCACCACCCTCTTCTTTGCGCGGGTGATCCCGGTATACAGAAGGTTCCGGTAGAGCATGATATAATGGGCCTTCAGTACCGGCATCAGCACGATGTCATACTCGGAGCCCATGGCCTTATGGATGGTGGTCGCATAGGCAAGATCCAGGTTCACCAGATCCTCCGTGCCGTATTCCAGGCTGCGGTCCTCCCCAAAGTCCAGGCCAATCCGTTTCCCCTCCGGCGTATCCTCCACATAGCGGATAAATCCCAGATCGCCGTTGGATACCTTATCGGTGTTTTTAGTCTGCATGATGCGGTCTCCCACACGGAATGTCTTTGAACCCACACGGATCTCATCCTCCGTGGACTGGAACGGATTCACGATCTCCCGGATGGCGGCGTTCAGATGGTCCGAGGATGCCGCCCCTTCTGTCCGGAATGGTGAGAGGATCTGCACATGCTCGATCCCGTTGCTCTTGATCTCCTGGCAATACTTATCAATGATGGCCGCTGCTGCGTCTGCCTGGCTGTCACAGGACAGGAACTGGAAGTCATCCCCATAATACAGCTTGGTACTGCCGTCATGGATGAACCGTGCGTTATGGGCGATCAGGCTGTCCTTTGCCTGGCGGAATACCTCGTCCAGCACTGTGACCGGCACAAGGCCGCACTGAATCAGTTCCTTGAACACATTCCCTGCGCCTACGCTGGGCAGCTGGTCCGGGTCACCGACCAGGACGGTCTTCGCCCCTTCCTTCAACGCGGGAAAGAACTTGCCTGCAAGCCACATATCCACCATGGAGAACTCGTCCACAATGACCAGATCCGCGTCCAGGCTGTCCTTTTTTCTGCCGCGGCTGCCCTCATCCTCCTCACTGACAAGCCCAAGGCCGCTGTGAAGGGTGCATGCCCCGTCAAATCCGGTACTCTCCGCCATCCTGCGGCTTGCCCGGCCCGTAGGCGCCATAAGGACGATCTTCCTGTCGGGATGCATCCTGCGGTAAACCTCCAGGATGATCTTCAGAACGGTCGTCTTGCCCGTACCCGGCGAACCGGTGATGATGGACAGGTTATAAAGAAATGCCGTCAGGACTGCGGCTTCCTGTTTCCCGGAAGTACGGAGGCCCTGTTCTGCCCTGACCGCCTCAATGATGGCGGTAATGTCTTTTGCCTGCGGCCTTTCCTCCGCCAGAAGCCTTGCGATCCGGCTGGCAGTCTCATCCTCCTGCGCGAATGCATTCGGGTGGTAGATGCTGTCCCTCATGGAGACCACGGAGCCGCCCAGGATCATAGCGTCCAGTTCCCGGCCCACTTCCTCCTGGCGCACACGCATTTCCGGAAGCGGGATCTTTTCATTCAGCATCTTAAAAGCTGCCTTGCACAGTTCTTCCCTTCCCAGAAACAGATGCCCCTGCTTTCCCTTTGCCTCGTCCAGTGTGCAGTGGAGCGCGCCCCTGATCCGCATGGGGTCACGGGGGCGGTTATCGGTTTTCCTTACAATGGCATCCACCCTGCGGAACCCGAAACCCGGTATCTGGCACAGCTCGAATGGGCTTTTTTTCAAAATATCCAGACAGGCCGGCCCGAAATGCTGGTAGATCTTCAGCGCCGTCTTCGGCGTCAGCTTAAAGGGCGCAAGGAGCGTCATGATATCCCGCAGCATCCGGCTCTCCGCAAAAGAAGTCCGGATATCCTCCAGTTTGTTTTCTGTTATCCCCCGGACCTCCAGCAGCCGTTCCGGGTGCTTTTCCAGTATGTCCAGCGTATTTGTGCCGAACTTTGCCACGATCTCAGCGGCAGTTTTCTCCCCGATCCCTTTGATAAGGCCGGAACCGAGATAGCTCAGCACGCCTTCCTTTGTCCTCGGTACAATCTCACGCCACTGCTCCACCTGGAGCTGCATGCCGTATTTCCCGTTGACCCATTCCCCTTCCAGTTCCAGCTCCACGGCATCCGTCATGGGGATCTCATAGCCCACAGCGGTGAAACGGATCAGGTGGTCTTTATACCTTCTCTTATCCCGTGCCTGTTCCGGGATGGCAGTATCTGCGGTCTTCACAATGACAATGCAGAATTTATTTGACGGGTTATGGAATATCTTTCCGTCATAAGTACCTGTATAACTCATTCTCTCACCTCCATAAGAGCCATAACACAAGCAGGCCCGTAATGACTGCCAGGACAGCTCCCAGCAGGGGATACAGCGCCAGACCGCATCCCAGGCGTATCAGCTGGAACGCGTCCCTTATCAGGAGGAACAAAAGAAATCCCCCTATGCACCCTGGTATCCATGTTCTTCTTCTCATTTTCACCTTGTCCTTTCCATAATGTTCTTTGTTCTCAGGCGGCATCCACAGCACTGACCTTTACATGGAACGTCCGGAATTCCGATACCGTCACAAACTGCTCATAGATCTCCGGGTACTGCAGTTTCAGCCTTGCCAGGTTGTCCTTGTCAACGATCATCTTGCGCACCGGGTTGTATGTCAGCGTGTAACGGCTCCCGTCCATATCGCAGATGGCCGTACAGCTTGTACCCATCTCCGCAGCCAGGATCGCTTTCAGCCTCTGGATATCGGCCTCCAGCTTTTTGGAATATTTATCTGACTGTTTCTTCTGCTCCTGGAGCTGCATATAACGCATCAGTGTGGACGGCATGGTCCCGTTCAGGACAATGGCCCCGGCGTCCTTGTCCGCCCTGCCGCAATACTGCCTGGCGCTGGCGAGGATCACATCCCCGTCCTCCAGATAAGGCGGCGGGATCTGTTTCTGCACGTGGCTGTTCCAGAATTCCTGTTCCAGGAATATCATCTCTTCCTCATAGGCCATGTCTCTGCGGAGTTCCCGGATAATGACCTCATCTTCCGTGTTGCCGTACAGACAGCAGAAAAATACCCGGTCCATATCCATGACGGCCATGTAATGCCTGCCCTGGGCTTCGTAATGGACCGGCACGGTCTCCCTGCCATCCTTCCACCAGTGGTCTTTTGCATTATAGTTCGTGGTCTTGATCTCCAGGACGGCTTTCGTGCCGTCCGTCATGGTGATGAAGTAATCCACGTCTGCCAGCATGAACGGATAAAGGGGATGCCGGAACATCTTTTTGACCTGATAGATCTTAAGCCCTGTCTTTCTTTCAAATATCTTTGCCACAAGGTCTTCCAGGAGATGGCCCATTTCCATAGCCACCCAGTTGCCTTCATTTTCCTCCACCGCCGCAATACCCACTTTGTCATAATAGATATCCCGTGCGGTGCGGAAAGGGGAGATCCCGATGATGGCAGAGACGTCACTGCCGCCGATCCCGCGGCGCCGCCAGTCCAGCCATTCTTCCCTGGTAAGGTCTTCCGTATCCACCAGCACCAGCGGGCTGTGCCTTTCCCTCTCCATGTTCGTATCGGGCATGGTCACGCCCCCCTTCTGGCCCTGTGCGTAAAGTTCACTGTACGGATCGTGGTACAGTTCTTCCAGTACTGGTCATTGGCTTTCTGGACAGCGGTATCCCTGAACGGGTATCCTGCCGCCTGTTTCTGCCAGCTCCTGCCGGCCTTTTTGTTTCTCATGCTCATTCTTTGTACCTGCCTTTCTAAAATGTTTTATCCTCAAAGCCGTTACCGGCATTTGGGCAGAAAATAAAAAAGCGGAAATGACCATCTGCCAAATCCCTGGCGTCCATGGATTTCCATGAACCATAGTCATTCCCGCTCTTAAAGGGAAAGTCATCCCTTTTACATAAAAAAGCCAGTAAACCACTGCCTGGAGGGCATAATGGTACTACTGGCACAAAAATACAAACTTAACAGCGTGTGCAATGCGGAAAGTTCTCCGCATACAGCCTGAACGGACTGCATTTCCCTTACGGGCTACGCACAAAAATCAATTACAAGGACAGTTTAGCACAAGATATTGATTTAGTCAAGTTGTTGATACTATATATAGTGTTTTATAAATAACCAACAAAAGAAAATGCGCTCACACCTTTAGCCAGTTCGAGATTGTAAATATCTTCTGGCTCTTTACATCAATCATTGCACTCATGTTAAACACTGATAACAAAAGATTCGTTATAATACGGAATCAAAGTATCATGTGTCATAAATTTCATTCCTTCTGATTTTGCCTGCGCAAGCAAAATCCTGTCAAAAGGATCTTTATGCGGTGGAGCATCCTTTGGCCTTACCAAAGATTCCAGCTCAGCCACATGTATATTAAATACAGGCAGCGAGACAAAACCATTCTCTTCACATCCTTTCTCCAGGTATTTCCCACTAAATAAAAATGTTTCCGGATGTGCCATATGCTTGATTGTAACCTCCCACACGGAAGCGGTACTGTAATAGATTTCATTGTTCTCGTCAAGTATCATTGCCCTGGCTGTATTCGACAATTCCTCCGAATCCAGTACTGCCCATATTGCAATATGTGTATCCAGCAAAATCTTCATCAACCATCCACCTCAAATAATCTGGCTATTTCATCATTGCACTCGTCTATATCATGACCATCCGCAATAAATTTCTGCCCTTTCATACTTCCAAGCCTGCGTTTTTTGCCCTGTGTGACAACGCCATAATTTATACTCACACTCCTTGACTCTGATGGCAGCACAAAGCGCTGTATCATATCAAGAATAAAGCGCAGGCTGTCATCCGAAAGTCCTTCCAGAGATTGTGTAATCTGATTCTGCAATGTTGACATAACAGACACCACCTTTCTACATGATTTAGAAAACATATATCTGATTAAATCTTTACCTTCTGTCACGGTTTTATTATACTAAAGAAACCGCTTTTTATCAAGAATATCCAAATTAACATTACAATGGTATGGATGGTTGTATAAAAATACTGGCATGAAAAATATTATTGCTGCTCCAGGCAGCCTTTCCTTTATCTTACAGAACTTCCATATCAAACAAACTTAATTGCACTGGCTGCTCCCTTCTCTCTTTCTCTTTTTCCAGGCGCATCTGTTCCAGTTCTGCGATCCGTTCCTCTCCCAGCCATTTATCCGCATGGCGCCGGTCTACACTGAATTTTTCCAGACTTTCATATCCGTTCTCCAACAGTTTCTTTTCCAGACGCCTGACCGCAGACTCCCGCGCCTGCCGCCGTCTCTCCCTTTTATTCTCAGAATCCCTTTTTTCCATATCAGAAGCATGCACGATCTGGATTCCGTTCCGTATATCCTCCAGGTCCTGCATCAGATCCCGGCTCTCCCTGCGTTCCGCACGGACATTCTGGATCTCAAAGGAAAAATGCCTGCCGTGGTATTCAGAGAAAAACAGCTGCGTAAAATAATGTCTCCGAACTTTCTCCCTTATCCGATCCTGGCAGAGCCTGGCGCATATCTTACCGATATCCATGCTCACCGGATGGTCAAAGAGCTTTTTCCCCTTGATGATCCGGGTATCCACCTGTCCTTCAAACAGTGTGCCGTTCAAGTCATTTCTGAGATAAGATATCTTCACATCATAAAATACATTCCCCTTTTTCTTATCCAGCTCATGCCCCAGGACCGGGCACATCCCTGCACATCTGCTTGATCCGCAATAATAAGGGTCATAGTTCATCTCCCATTCCAGGGTATCCCGATTGAACCTCATATGCTCACGGCAGACTCGTCCATTTTTCTGCAGCCTGAAGCTGACCTCCTGTCTCCGTATCTCATCATCATGCAGCTTCAGGATATGCTCTACGCTCCCTTCATAGCAGTATTCATCTTTCGTCATATGAACCTCACACTCATACCTGAGTACCTTATTCTCCTGAAGGTATTCGTGTTTCAGCTTGCATTCCTTCTTTTCATAAGGACAGCGGATGGTAGCCATATCATTCTCAAAAGTCCATTCAATCCCCATGTAGCTCATGTTGCTGTGACACTGGAGTCCTTTGCACTGCAGGCCGCAGGGCGTCCTGAAAGTCTGTTCAAAGATCCACCAGCGTTCATAGGTAAACCCTCCATCATAATTATCAAGGGTTTTCTCCTGCCACATGGGAACATCAACCCTTACATAATCCGGATGATTGTCCACGGTATAGCCTTCCTCCAGCAGCCGCTTTGTCAGCGCATTGTATTCCTCATGTTCCTTTTCTCTCATTCCATTCCTCCTTACAGCCCCTGGCATGGGCGCATCCCAAAATAGTCTTCCATACGGTCCCGCAGTTTCTCCGCTGACATATCATATTCCCCGGCGATGCAGGATTCACAGCATGGGTATTTATATGCCAGAGTCTTTGATAACCGGGCATCCCAGCTGTTTAACTGCCTGCCGCATTTGTTACAGTCCTGATCCAGCCATCTTACTTTCTGCAACCGTTCTTCACCTTCCTTTCCTTGTTAGTGTTGTCCTATCCCTATAAACCTTCCGGTTTTCAGGCAACAAAAAAGCAGGAATGACTCTCTGATATTCCTGTTGTCCATAAATTCCTATGAACCAGTGTCATTCCTGCTCTAAAAAGAGATTATAATGAATTTTCCCAAACAAAAACCAGCGGTATTTCACTTATAGAGCGTAGTGATACTGCTGGCACAATCATACAAACTTAACAGCGTGTGCAATGCGGAACCGATGCCGCATACAGGCGTTTCCGACTGTATCTCCCTAAAAGGATTCGCACAAAAATCAATTACAAGGGAAGTGTAACACAAGATATGGAACCAGTCAACAAGAAGAAACTATATATAGCAAAAAAATAAGAACATACCTAAATTTTCATAAAAAATGCAGCTACAAGTCTTCTCATAGCTGCAAAATATTTTACTTCCTTTTGAAAAGGTGGTAGTATTGCATAATTTAAAATATAAAGCATACTTCTATGTAAGTCACATAAACTGCATCAACTTAAAACAGTTTTTTCTCCAAATAATAGCTATTGTTTATTCTTTAACTCGTTAAATCAATAAGTCTGCGTATATGATTGCACACAAGTTTTCATCATCAGTGTTCCAAATCGTTGCTCCAATATTCCAATATATTCCTTTTTTATATACAATTCAGTTCCACTATATAATGGAATTGCATTTCCAGGATACTCACTGTCACCTTTATAACTCGATGACCATTTTTTCATAATAAAGATGATCTCATTTTCCTGATTGACGGCAATATATCTTCCATGCCAGAAATCAAATTCAATATGAACATTAAGCAGTTTAGAAACTGACATTCCAGGCCACAGATAATTTTCATCTTCTAATTCTCGATCTAATGTATTAATAGAATTAATCAGTGCTTCCGAATTATCTGAAACCATATAGATTTCTCCTTCTTCAACCGCTGTGGCTAAACATTGTTGGAATGGATTCTGATGTTCTTCATCACCCTCTCCTACTATTCCTTGATATGCAAATACCAAAGATGCTTGTTTATAATCGATACGTTTTCTTGTCTCAGAGCATCCGATTAGAATGTATTCATCCTCATTATTTTTAAGAAAAGGCTCACACGAATTATTCTTATCATATAGATGATTTTCGGGTTGCATTACACGACACTTAAATAATCTATACATCCCCTGATAGTCAGGCATCAATCGGAGCAAATTCTGTGGAATCAACTCGGGTTTTCTGTCCAAAAAAGCTTTTTCAATGATTGCATGAAGCGCATATTGAATTACATATGATTTGTACACGGTATTTGTTTCAGGAATCTTACTCGACCCTCCAACAAAATCTTGTATTTTATCATTCAGTATCCTTGAGGCATGTAGTTTTTCATAGAGTTCTACATAGTTAATACCACAGGTATTGGCCACCTGCATAATTGGATCCCGATATACTGAATTCTTAGCATATTCATCAGCTCCTTCTCGAGTCGCTACTTTCCCAAGATCATATAGTTGTTCTGCTAAGTAAAACTCAATATCCTCCTGTTCCATATAATCAGGTGTATGTTTGTCAGAGCACTTTAAAAGAAAGCCTTTATATATTGTAAATTTAGAAAATATGACATCCAAAAGCAGATTTCCAGTTGGATATACTGCATTAATTGCGTTTATCATTCGATCTTCATTCAAATTTTTTAAATAATTTCCATAACATCTTACTAAATCTGCGATTGCTATTTGTGTCACAAGATTATACTGTTCATAATGCTCTAGACAAAATACTATTGATTCCGTGAATTCAGAAAAATTCTCTTCTTCAGCAGCATTCGCCAAATAAGCATAAGTTGCCAGAAACGATTCCTTACCTCCATCAATGAATCGCATTAATAAGCAGTTACGTAATCCTAATAGTTCATCTGCTTCTTCCAAAACATTATCAATAGGATACTGATCAAGATTTGGAAAACGAAGCTTCATAATATCAAATACACTTCTCCAAATCGTGATAATACTATCCTTATCAAATCCAATCGCAAAAAGTGCATCCAAAAGACCCTTTGTAATTCTACCTGAATGTGAAATAATAACTTCAGGTAATTCACGATAAAACGTGTCTCGACCCACATCTGAACTCAGTCGTATACTATTGAGAAATTCATCCTTATCAATTAAAGAACTTCCCCATTCATATGAATAAAGATACATCAACATGTGAACTTCTGACATTTCTTTATTATCCAATTTAAAATGCTCAATGATTTGTAAAACAGTATTCTTATGCCTCTGACTATAGCTCCACCCACCGGCTTTAGTAATTATAAATCTCAGTATCTCAAGTAAAGTATCTTTATCATTCTGGTAATTCTCAAGAAATCCGCAGATATCTTGTATATCTCGCTCAATTAAATCATGTGTTTCAAACCATTTCTTTGCCTCCTCTAAGGTTAAAGCTGCAAAATGCATTTGATTGTGTTTTAAAACATCAACAGTTTTCTTACCACCCTTATTGTCCGTATCATCGGTTTTCTTTATACGGAAATATTCTATATACTGTGAAACATCTAATCCTGCTGACTCAACTGTTAACAAGAATTCTTTAATACTTCCATCTTTCCAAGAATCATTGTCCGGCCAAGGGCTATCAAGAATATTAAATCTTGAAACAACATTGATAACAAGTTCATTCATACGATGCTTGATCAGTAATTTTTCATCATCGCTCGCCCCTGTGTACATCTGCTCTAGTGTTCTAAATACAGATGTGGCCGCATCAATTATTCTTGGACTTGCATCATTTGGAAGCGACTCAATCAGACCGATTACAATATCCAAATAGCCAGAATCATTGCAATACTTTTCTATAGCAGAACATAACATACGCTCCACAACCCAACTTTTTCCCTGCTTGATCTGTAACTCAGCCAGGAATGCAAGTGCATACTTCGAGTCTGTTTTGAGCAATTTATCAAACCAGTTGTTTAAGAAGTGCTTTGTTTCTCTTCCATCAGTATGATTCCAGACAGCTATTGTCATTTTCGTTATTGTATCGCGTTCCTCTTTTGGCTTTCCTACAACAGATTCAAAAAATATGTTATAAGAATCCATAATCTGCTCCAAAATTATATCCTTGTGATATCCATATGCAACAAGATAACGTGTACACATATCAAAATGCTCTAAAGCCTCAGACTGATTATACTTTGAAATAAGACTAACAAAGCGCAGCTTTGCCGCAGCTATGCAATCATATACCTCATTTTTTTCTATTTTCTCCTGCGTCCTTAATAAATAAGGTTTTACAATTTCATAATTATCAATAGTTAGGAAACAAGATATTAACTCCAAAAATTCTGCATCAGTTAATGGACCTCCCATGCTATGATCCAAACTTGTTCCAGTTTCATCATCAAGCCGTTCGAGAATACCCAACGCTTTCTCCAGATCCTCTACTGTCCCATTTTGGACAATCAGTTCTACCGCCCGTTCATATGACTTTGTTAACTCATTCTGAAGAAAATACAAATCACAAGTACGTGGTTCTCCCTTGAAAACTTCCGTATCCTGCAACAATAGTTCCAAATTAGTAATCGCTGATTCACAGATTGTTTTAGAATCCATTTGTGCTGTGTGTGCACACAATTCTGCCATCTTGACAGAATAGATTATCCAATTATAAAACCAGTTAATATTTTCACAATCTGTACAGACTGTCTCTATAACTCTCCTATCCCCCTGATCAGCGAGATAATATATTTGTGAAAATAATTCTTTAAAAATCCTTATATCTTCTTCTCCTGGCATCCTCAGTGTTTTGATTTTTTCCCAGTTTCCAATTGCGACCTCAAAGGAAACTTCACTTTGCGAATAATATCCAGTCTCAATATATGAAAGATAGTTTTTCCAATGAATCAGTTGTTGCTCCTCCGCAATTGAAGCAATTTCATTAAATTCTATATAGTCCTGTAGTTCATCATACGCAATCTCAATACATTGGTTTCTTATTGAAACCTTTTCTTTTTCTATTGCCTCCATAAGCTTAGGAATGATACTAGCTCCCTGTTCATCAAGATAATATCTATAATAGTATTTAAGCTCCTCAATCTTGTACTCTTTAGCCTCTGTATCTAAATACAGTTCCCACCAAGGTGTAATACCAGCTTTCGAAGAAATATAGCACGCAATTCGGCCTGTATTCATATCAAAGGTTTGTTTTCCATCAATTTGCATTAACTGATTTAGTTTAGAAGCACCCTTTATATCACATATTGCTTGGAAGTATTCTTCTCCAGTACTTTCGAATTCGTTCATATCATCAAGCATTGCCAACAACTCACCAGCTGTTACCAATGCAATCAAATTTTGGGTTCTACCCGCGCTCCTAATAATACAATTCAAGTTCATTCTTATACGTTTTCGAGAATAACCCTCTGAGACTGATTTAAGAACGAATTCTTTCTCAATCAATTCTATATTTTCAACATCCCTCTTGATTTTATACTGTAGTTCAGTAAGATAATAAAAGGACTTATCAAATTCAAAAAATGGTTTCTTCTGTAGCCAATCAGCAAGTATACCATAGACATTTCTCTCTAAATCAACCTTTTTATCTTTTAATGAAGCTAATACAAACCGGCGGAAACTTTCATGATAGACCGAAAAGCCACCGCTTAGTATATTTTCTATCAATAATGGATGAAGCACCGATATATCTTGTTCTACAAATTCTCCATCTCCAGTAATCTCCATTAAATCATCTAAACTAAGATAAAAATCTGCCCCACAAAGTGCATTAACCGTACGGTTGTTACGAACCTTTGTATATAGATAGGAATAATACTTAGATAGATTGATATCATAGTCAGGTATTTCGTCTATTAATTCTTTATTTACATCTAAGTTTCGTAATTGACGCAGAATATAACCAAGGTATAAAGCATTTCCTTGAGATTTCTTAAGTAGATATACACTTATTGATGAAATATCATCATCTTTAATATTGTCTTCATTAATCTGAAAAGATGCCATCAAGGATTTTACTTGTTCAATTCCCCATGGCTCAATCTCAAATACACTGTAGTTCTTTCCCTTAAACTCTTCAATTTCATCAATTGGCTGTGATGATATTATCACATAGCAATTATCAGGAAAATGTATTTCCAACAGTTCAGAAATGATTTCAGTTTCAGAGCGTGAAATAAGATCTTTATGTAACTCATATTCTCTGGATATATGATCAAGGCCATCTACTACTAAATAAAATTCCTCTCCAATGAGTCGAAGCAGATTTTCAAGTTCTGCTTTATCAGCGCCAAAGGTTGTATTCTTATGCTCAACTAATTCTGGGCATTGCTCCACAATCTGAGAAACCAGATTGCCATATAAAGAAGTTACACGTATTCTCTCAAGACTATTTGTGTCCTGTATTGACTGGAAGCAATTATAATGAATAACTTTACTGTCATCATTCTCAAGTTTATCTATATATTCATCGACAAGCCAAGACTTTCCAGATCCAGGGTTGCCAACAATAATAACACGTTTTGAATCGCAAATCACTCTGTGTAACCTTTCAATCTCATCACCAAGTATAATCTGATGCGCTGAATCCACTGGAAATCTTTGATCAAATTTCCCATAATCCATTATTAATCCAAGACGCCCCACTAATATATTTGAATAAAGTCTGTTCCCCATCGCTCTAGAATGCTTCACTTCTGTTGCAAGTTTATAAATAATATCCTCTACATTGAGAGCATCATTTGGATATATTCCTACACCTAATTTTTCAACTTGTTGAATAATTACATTTTCCAGGGCACCAGGATTCTTTAAATCGAGACTTGCTTTAGGCATTTCCAGAATAATCGCGAGTTCATTGCAAAATGATAAAAAGTCTTCTCTATCGATAAGCCCTGACTTAATCGCTAAATTAAACTTTCTCCACGTTTTTGGAGGTAGGCTTTCTGCTGGCCAAAACACCTCGCCATCAAACGAATATGCAGCAACCGAAAAAGGCAGAGTTGGTTCTTGAATAGGTTTCAAAAACTCTGCAATTGGATCATCATCAGTAGGTCTGTTCCACGCAAGGCACAACTTTATCTGTGTATCATATTCAGATTCTTTTCTCCTTTTCCAAGAAGCAAAAAGATCGCATAACGCAGTATCATGTCCATTACCATTTGCAAGGTCATCTTTAGTAAGTTTATGAGAACTTTTATCATCAGAATACTTAATCTGAAATTCAGTAGTACTATTAGATGTCTTCACCTTTAAATCGTCAAATTTATCTGCGCTGAAATCCTTACGATCAATAATAAGTTCAGAATCTGTCTGGTGAAGCATCAGTTGTAAAATTATTGAAACTGTAAAATAATCCTGGTATTCATATCCTTCATGGATTGGACTCTGCATTTAATGACCTCCTCACATCAACACTAAATATATCAACTTATTAATTCTTTCCTTGTTATCTAAACTTTTTCAATGATTCCGGATGGTATACACAGTTCATTAGAAGCAGCAACAATAAGTTCGCTAAATGCCTCGCGGTCATGATATAAATTCATAAATAATTCCCCATTTAATCAGTTTTTTTGCAGTCGGACCCGTAATGCCGGACAGCACGCTGAAAAGAAGCTCCTTACTGTAATTTTGCTGTTTTGCATAGTTTTTCAGAAGAATCCCGGTTTCTAAAGCAGAAAGCTCAGAATGCTTTTCTGCCTGGGAAACGGCATCCAAAAGCTGGAGCAGTCCAGCGTTTTCCGATGTTATAGTCGTGGCGGGTCGTTTCAGCCGGATGGCCTGGGAGCCTACGGTGACTGTACGCCCTTTTGTCGATTCTTTTGATGTGATGATCTCCAACATTGCCGGCATCTGGGTTGTCAGACCAATCTGATTGGCAAAAGTGGCTCCGGCAAAGTATCCATAGGTTTCTGTTGTACTTTTGATATATTTGCGTACAATGACTTTCATGGGATCTAAATAACTTTTTTTCAGTAGCCGTGACGCTTTGGGGAGATAATAAATCCCCGTATCAAAACGGGCTAGGTCGCCTGATTTGAGCATCCGTTTGAAATACTGGCGCAGAGCATTGTCATTAAGCCCATCCAGACGGATCTCGTTAATGAAAATCGGTTCGTTGTAACCATAGTCTTTTTCCAGATATTCCTTCAGCATACAGACATCCACTCCTTCCACCTCCATACCATGTAGTTTCACAGTCTCCTGTCCATTATTATTAGGAGTTCATCAAATGTTCTGCCTTAATTGCATATCCATATGCTTCCAAATTGACTTTACGCAAATATTTTAATTTTGCCATATCTGCGGTATAAAACTTTTGCGTGGAAAATTCCATAGGATCTTCGATTTTCTCATAAGACTGCCTCTTTAACAGGCATGCAGCCATATACATGACTTTGGCAGCTCGTCCCACTGCCGTTTCCGGAGAATAGTTCTCTGCATAAATATGTCCCCTCAGATCACGTATCCCCTGTACATATAAAGGATACTCTTCCCAAGAAAGAGTGCCGCGGGATGCAATACAGGCTGCCGACATATATGTATCCTTAATTGCGTCCCCTACTGTTATGTTATTCCCCCGATAGGAAATCTCTTCCGCTGCCACTTTAAAATATGTATCATATACCAGATTAAAATCTGTAAATTCGTCCAGCAATGTTCCGACATCGTACATCTGCTTCATCACTTCCATATCTTTTTTTGCATTTAACGGAATCCCTGTTGTATGTGGCGCAAATGCCGTCAGTTTATCACCAAGAATACAGTTGATATCCGGCGTTTTTACTAGCAGATATTCTGGCTCAGTTAATAATAAATCATTCCTTATTTCACAGTCCACCACTCTGGTATAAGGGTTTTCAGCAAATAAAATATCCAAAAGAATATAGATATCTTTTCCAGTGATCGGAGACTGGTAGGTAAATTTAAAATGCCTCTTTTCAATGTTGTTTCTGCCAACGCGCACTTGTTCCTCACATTGTTTAAATGGAAATATTGTTGATGCTTTAGAAATATATGTGTCCACATCAGTATCCGGCTCAACAACAATATCTATATCCGTAGACAGTCTCATAGGATGCTTTAACAAAAGAATCAGACAGGTGCCTCCTTTAAAAATAAACGGCATTTCTACCCGCCTGATTGCCTCTAACAAGCCAAACGCAAATACCACCCTTTCTAAAAGTGCAGGATCTTTTTTGCTTTGTTTCTGTAACATCCGGATATGTGATTCATTAAAGTTTTCTTTCGTGAGCATAAATTTATTTCTCCGTTCTGAGTTTTATTGTTGTCTGACTCTGAATAATTTTCAAGATATCATCTTTTATATGTCGTCGCTTTGCATAACGGAACATCTGGC
>OFFP01000690.1_pt1 | contig 26734 bp, 29 predicted proteins | sample 1521431 | NCBI WGS metagenome assembly OFFP01 (sample SAMEA3504104, study PRJEB24116) | mouse gut metagenome | biome: mouse gut; feature: mouse-associated habitat; material: faeces | place: Denmark | collected 2011
GCCTGCTTCAGACCGGACAGACTGCAGTGGAAGCGCAAAACAAAAATACCCCTCGTAATCATAAGGGATTCTTAAACCGCAGGTTTAAGCGCGTTTTTGGGTACTTTTGCCGCGGGGCAAAAGTACCCGAGGAGTCCGGGGGCGCAGATTGTGCAATGACCCCATCGAGGGGTCATGCACAATTGAATTTTGCACGGCCACTCGATGTGGCCGTTGCAAAATCGGGGCCGCGCAGGTCCCGGGCTATCGATAAGAAATCGGTAAGAAAAGGGGAGGCATTCCCACGAATGCCTCCCCTTTACTCCTCCGGGTCTCCGTCCAGAAAGAACTCCTCAGCTTCCTCCAACACTCCGGTTAGTTCCTTGGCAATAAACAGGGCAGAAGCGCTGTCGAAGTTATGTTCTGCGGCGGATTTTTCCAATTTCGTAATAATGCTGTCTACCCGCCCCAACAGGGTTGCGTAGGCTCTTTTGGTCTGTTCCAACTGTGTCATAAAAATATCCCCCCGTCATTATATTGTTATATATGTTTATTATAAAGTACATTTTGCAATATTACAAGTAGCAAACTATATATTTTGCGTTGACTACTCATCCTTCTTATCCGGGTACAATAAAACATAAGGAGGATTGACCAATGCAACTGATTTATGAGTCTTATTACCAGACGCTTGGGCAAAATATTGCGTTCTACCGTAACCGCCGGAAATTGACCCAATTAAAACTGAGTGAGCTTGCGGAGATCAGCCGCAACCATCTCAGCCGGATAGAAAACGCTGATTGCGCCGTATCCCTGGACGCCGTTTTTTCTATCGCAAACGCCTTGGGCGTAGAACCCTACAAACTGTTTCAGGACAAAGAATGACCCGCCGCCTGGAGCGATACCGGACGGCGGATCATTCCTTCTTAAAAATGATTCAAGCCGCAAAATCATGTCAAGGGTCTTGCCTTGGCGGGGAATATATGGTATACTCTGCATAGAAATATTTTCGATGAGGTGATGGATATGGTGGGCGCGGTTTCCGGTATGAACGCTTACTACAATGTATATGGCGCGTATGGTTCCCGGCCCGGCGCAGCCCAGTCCCGGAACGCCCAGGAGGCGGAGAGCGCGAAGCAGGCACAGGGGACACCTGCCCTCTGGGCCGCAAGGCGCTCCGCTTCCCCCGAGACGCCGGTACAGCCGGTGGCTCCCGTCCGGGCGGTGGACGGTGAGGAGAGCCAACCCGTGCGTCTGGGTCCCACCCTCCGGGAGGGGGCCGACCCGGCGGAAATGGCTGTGCGGATGCGGATCACGCCCTACGAGGAGACCGCTCCGGAAAAGATTCAGCAGAAGAGTCAGGACGCCAACGGGACTGATGTAAAGGTAGGCGCGGAGGGCGCTCAGGCCGCCGTGGAGGAAGGCAAGTGCCAGACCTGCGAGGAGCGGAAGTATCAGGACGAGTCCGATGATATGGGCGTATCCTTCCAGACGGCCACCAACATTGCGCCGGAGCAGGCGGCTTCCGCCGTGCGGGGGCATGAGAATGAGCATGTGGTTCGGGAACAGGCCAAGGCCCAGCGGGAGGACCGGCGGGTGGTCAGCCAGTCGGTGACCCTGCACTCGGATATTTGTCCGGAGTGCGGAAAGGTGTATATTTCCGGCGGCACGACCCGAACCGTTACTGCGGCGGAGAAGGAGCCTCAGCCCGACCCCGCCCAGGAGGCGGAACAGCAGGCCGTGCAGAAGGGCTTCTCGGTGTTCGGCTGAGAGCTGTGGAGCGGCATCAAAAATAAAGCAGGAGAATGTACAGCAAGGGGGAGTTTCAGTTGGTGAAACTCCCCCTTTAATTGCTATTTGACAGGATCATCTCATCAGATGCAGAACCCGTTTTTCTGTGCAGTGTCTATCCAGACATAGACGCGTTCCTCCGTCTGATCGGAGATCACCCCGCCGTTTGCAAGCGCTGCCGCCTTTGAGGCGGCATTGTCCGCGTGGATTGTAACGAGCGCGCGGTCTATCCCAAGGCGGCAGGCTTCCTCAAGCAAAAGCCCAAGGAGCTTCTTTCCGTATCCTTTCCTGCGGTACGCGGGGGCTATTCCATACCCTATATTTCCACCGGCTTCACGAAGCGCATCTGTGAGGAAATGCCGTATCGTCCCAAATCCGGCCGGTCTCCCGTCTACATAAAGCCAATATGTAGTAGACGGTACTTTCCAACCGTCCACAAGACCCGTCTGCTGGGATTCCGCATATTTTTTCTGCAACCAGTCTTTGTATTCCGCAAAGGACAATCCATTGGCGTTGTTCACTAACCCGTTTTCTTCTTTGGGAATTTCCTGCAGCATGGTATATACGTCCATTCCGTCATCTGCGGATAGCTTTTTTAACTCTATCATGCTCGACGAACTCCTTTACTGTCTCGATTTGTTCTATCAGTGCGGCTTGAGTTTATCACAAACGCGAGCAGCTGTCAACCGTATTGGAAAGCGCAGGACAGCAGGCGATACCGGCGGGGGATGGCGAGGGGATTTTTTGCCCAATGAGGCTCTAAAGCTCTTCCTCTCTCCGCTTTTTGCGGGAGCAGAGCCAGTACCCGCCGATGAAGAATACGCTGACCAGTACCTGAATCACGATGGAGGCCCAGAACCAGGGGGAGGCAGGCTCGGTGATGTTCATGCCCATGATGGGGAAAGTGACGAGGGAGAGGGCCATTCCCAGGAGGCTCCCGGCCAGGTACCTGGGGTAGCTGATCCCCGTGGCTCCCATGTAGAGGCTCAGGATGTCGCTGGGGAGGATGTTGATGGCCCGGGTGATAAAGGACAGGGGCAGCTCCCGGCCTGTGCGCATCTGGCGCAGGGCAACCGCCTTGGGGTACTTTTCAAGGATACTGTCCGCCGCGTCTTTCCCCAGCTTCCGGCCCAGCCAGTAGGGCAGGGAGACCATCACCGCCGCCCCCAGCACGTTCACGGCGATGGCCGCCGGAAGGGGGAAGAGGATGCCGCTGGCCGCGAAGAGGATACCGCTGAAAATGAAAACGCTGAGACTCTTCAGCGCGAACAGGAAGAGCATAAACAGGACAGCCAGCAGGGGATTCCGGGGGGAGTAATGGAGTACGCCGTCCATGGAAAACCGGTCCCGGTTCACAAGGCAGACCGTCAGGATCACCAGCCAGACGCACAGCAGGATGATCTTATACGCTCGGGAGTGCAGGATGTCTCCGTCGTTCTGCTTTGCCATAGACTCCTCCTTTGCGGGGGCGGACCGGACGGCCCGCCCCTGTATTTGCCGTTGAAATATGTATGACCTGTTCCGCCGCTTACTTGTCCGCCTGGCTGGCATCCCAGAGGCGGTCCGCCTCCGGCTTCCAGCACTGGGCGTAGGAGACGCACTTGTCGCACAGGTGATCCACAGTCTCGGGAGATTGCAGGTCCGTGGAATGGGCCCCGGTGTCGTGGACCATCTTCCGCAGCAGCTCCGGGTTCTCCAGCATGGGGCAGGGGAGCAGGTGGTTGCCGTTGAAGGGCTGTCCGTCATGGTAGGCCATGAAGATCGGGGAGCGCAGGCAGTCCAGCAGGGACGTCTCCCGGATGTTGCAGTTGGAGTAATGGATGAACACGCAGGGGTCCACGTCGCCGTTGGCGTTGATGTGGAGATACCGCCGTCCGCCGGCGATGCAGCCGCCCACGTACTCGCCGTCGTTCTGGAAGTCCATGGCGAAGATGGGCTTGGCGGCGCGGATCTCCCGGACGCGGCGGTACATGGCCTCCCGCTGCCGGGGGCTGGGCAGGAGGGCGGGGACCGCGTCGTTGCCTACGGGCATGTAGTGGAAGTACCAGATGAATTTGGCGCCCCACTCCACCAGCTTGTCCATAAACTCGTCCGAGCTGATGGAATCCAGATTCTGACTGGTGTAGCAGGCGGAGATGCCGAAGGGCAGGCGCTTCTGTCGAAGGATGGACATGGTCCGGAGCACCTTCTGGTACACGCCGTTTCCGCGGCGGCCATCGGTGGCCATTTCAAAACCTTCCAGGCTGATGGCGGGGATGAAGTTCTTCACCCGCAACATATCGTCCGCAAATGCCTCGTCGATGAGGGTAGCGTTGGTAAACGCGAGGAACTGGCAGTCCGAATGCTTCTGACACAGGGCGATGATGTCCTTGCTTCTCACCATGGGTTCGCCCCCGGTGTAGATGTACATATAGACGCCCAGCTCCTTACCCTGCTGGATAATGGAGTCGATCTCATTTAGAGACAAATTTAGCTTATTACCGTATTCGGCAGCCCAGCACCCGGTGCAGTGAAGGTTGCAGGCGCTGGTAGGGTCCAGTAGGATAGCCCAGGGGATATTGCAGTTGTATTTCGACCGCATTTCTTCTTGGATGGGCCAGCCGACGATATTGGCGTTCAGAAGGAAGTTTTCAAAGGTGGCTTTCAGCACATCATTGTCCACTTCTCGGAAGATGTTCATGAGCAGCTGATGCATATTGTTGTCCGGGTCATTGATGACTGTGCGGAATGCGTCCCGGTGTACAAGGAAACTGTTGGGGCCGTCTCCAGCCAGCCTGTCCACCCATTCCATCAGCTTGGGGAGGTTATGCTCCGGGTCCTTCTCGATGTAGCCATAGGCGGTTTTCAGGCCGAGCTTGCCCAGTGTTTTTGGGATCATAGCGATTCTCCTTTTCTATCTTTTTTGAATCTTCCCAGCGAGACTAAGTGTTTTGCCCTTAATAATTATAAGTGCAAATCATTGTGTATGTCAACGGAATTTTTACCTAAACTAAGTGCAGTACTGATGTTAGGGGATTGTGTCATGAAAGCAAAAAAAGAACTCAATATACAAATCGGGGAGCGCATCAAACGGGCGCGGGAAAAAGGTGGGATGACCCAGGAGCAATTCGCGGAGCTGATCAACAAAACACCGCAGTTTGTATCTGATTTAGAGCGGGGTGTTTCCGGCATTTCCATTGAAACACTGAGGACAATTTGCGAAAAACTGTGTATATCCAGCGACAGTATCCTGTTTGCCAGGCGAGATGAAAATGATGTCTCGGAATTGACAAGCAAATTTCGGAAAATGTCTCATGTGAAGTTTCGTGCTTTGGAGCAGATCGTGAACGCACTACTGTATACCGAGGCCGAGATTGGTAGCGACCAATAATGCAACACAGAGCAAAAATGCGGCGGCAGTCTCAAATGTGAGATGCTGCCGCATTTTTGCAGCATCTTTTTATCGATCACTGGTCAGCCAGTTACTCTCCTGGGAGAAGATGAGGTCGTCTACATCCCCCGGAGCAACGGCGGCCTTACGGGCTTTTTTCATGAGGGAGCCTCCTTCCAGGTGGGATTTTACAACGCAGCTGAGTATGTGGAACGGAGGCACAAGCGGCTAAATGACATGGTACTCCTTCAGCAGCTTTTCGATGTCGGTGCCCTGCGCCTTGCTCAGAACCTTGTGCAGGGCGAACTTTTCGATGAGGTTCAGGCTCATGTCCGTCAGGGGCTTGCCGTCCCGAAGCTTAACGGAGGCGTCCAGCAGGTCGCGCACGTCGTAGGTGCTGCCCCATACCTCGGGCACGCCCCGGTCTACGTCCAGCAGGGTATACACCGCCTCCATACCGGTGCGCATGGAATATTCGGTAGTGAAGATGGTGTCCCGGGCCGTCTCGGCAAACTGGCCCAGGAAAGCGAAGTTAACAGCGCCATCAGGCACCACCTTCGGGCGGTCCGTGTCGTTGCGGGGCATGAAGAAGGCGTCGATATAGGGCATCATGACAGGCACAGTGTTGGCGCTGTGCTCTGCCAACCCCTCGATCTGATCCTCGGGCACACCCAGGTGGTACAGCCACTCCATGCAGATTTCCTTGCCGGTACACTCCCGCATGGGCTTCTTCACGTAGTCGCCGGGCACGTCGGTGAACAGGGAGTACACCCACACCAGGCAGTGATCGCGGGGCTGCTCCCGGAACTGGGGCTGGCGGTTGATGGTCCAGCTCAGCAGCCAGGAGGAATCCTTCACGGTGACGATGCCGCCGGTGACCACCTTGCCGGTGAAGGGATCCCGCTTGCAGATGTTCTTGATATAGGGGATGATCTGCCCGTCCAGGGTCTCCACCGTGGCAGACATCCAGTTGGTCTGCTCCGGGTCGTAGCAGAACTTGTCCGGGTTGCCGAAGGACGGGTCCTGGGCGGCAATCTTACGCCACATATCCCAGCCGCCGCCGGGCTTGATCTCGGTGTTGTAGGGGGCCGGGGTGTTCTGATCGCCCATGGTGGAATTTTCCACGCAGCCGCCGTTGGTGATGAACACCAAATCGTTCTCCGTCAGATCCACAAAATTCTGGCCTTCCCCGGTGGTCAGCTCAATCCGGCTGGCCAGCTTTTTGTCCGGCTGGATGTCAAACTCCACATTCACCACCTTGGTGTTGTAGTGGAACTGCACGTCGTGCTCCTCCAGGTACTTTACCATGGGCAGAATCATGGATTCGTACTGGTTGTAGCGGGTAAAGCGCAGCGCCTTGAAGTCAGGCAGGCCGCCGATGTGATGGATGAAGCGCTTGATATACCGCTTCATTTCCAGGGCGGAGTGCCAGTTCTCAAAGGCGAACATGGTGCGCCAGTAAAGCCAGAAGTTGGAGTTCAGCACCTCGTCGCCAAAGAAGTCAGTGATGCGTTTGTCATAGAGCTGCTCATCGGGGGTAAAGAACAGCTTCATGATCTCCATGGCAGCCTTGTCGGACACGGCGAACTTGCCGTCGGTGTGCGCGTCCTGCCCCCGATTGACGGTGGCACGGCACAGGGAGTAGTTGGGATCTTCCTTGTTCAGCCAGTAATACTCGTCCAGCACACTGACGCCCTCGGTCTCAATGGAGGGGATGGAGTGGAACAAATCCCACATGACCTCGAAATGGTTGTCCATCTCACGGCCGCCCCGCATGACATAGCCCACGTTCTCAAACTTCCAGCCGTCGCAGGCACCGCCAGGGATGGGGTCCTTCTCGAAGATGTGGATGTGCTCGCCCTTCATCTGACCATCCCGCACCAGATAGCAAGCGGCGGTTAGAGCCGCTAAGCCGGTACCAATGATGTAGGCCGACTTGTGATCGACACCCTCGGGCTTGCGAGGCCGAGCGAAAGCCTCATAGTTACCACTGGAATAATACATATATAACATCCTTTCCCGAGCCGTTTTCTACGGCTCATTTGTTTGATGAGCTTATGATAAGGCACATCGCGCCATTTCACAATGCACAAAAAAACCACCATGATAAAATTTTTATCATGGTGGCTCAATCGATAATATTTTAGACATTTCCCCCAGAATGTAAGGGCTTGTCAACACGGAACGTATTCAGCGCACGAATCACATTTCCGTGAACCAGTTGACTGGTTCGTTCCACGATGGCCGCAGCATCCTCTTTCATGCCGTTGTCAATCCATTCCAGCATAATCCCGATAAAGGCGTACTCATAAAATTTTGCTATAAATTTCTTGTCCGACTCACTGATTGCCATCCCAGATGACTTTTCCTCCACCACGTCCAAAATCAGATTGTGAACCAGCGGATTCAGGTATTGCTCAACCCGCTCCCGGCCCACAGAACGATAGACACTCAGGACGAAGGGCTTGTTGTCCTCTACCGCACGGAAAATATTGAGGAAACCTGCCTGCCAGGTATCGTAGGTCTTTTTTCCATCCAGTGCTCGGGCGACATCCTCCTCACAGGTCCATTCCACCAAGTCATAGACGTCTTTGAAATGGTAGTAGAAGGTCATGCGGCTGACGCCGCATTTCTCGGCAATGTCGTTGATAGTAATCTTATTTAGCGGCTTCTGAAGCAACAGAAGCTTTAGCGACGAGGCCAAGGCTCGTTTTGTGATCTGAGACATAGGCAAACCTCCTCTACACAGTTTCTGATGTGTACAAAATCCATTCATTTCGGAATCGTCCAATTCAGGGACTCCTTAAAGATAAGTATAATCCATCCCGGAAAAACCGTCAAGATTTTTATGGTTGAAGTCGAATTCAAGTTCGAGGGGGCCTCTCATGCACAACTGAAATTTGAAACAAGAGGACAAGGCCAAAATCTCCATTCCCCCTTGACAACAGCTTTAGAACCATTCGCCCTTTGGTGATAATTCTATTTTTTCTAAAACACCCTTGACAAAGTTTATCTGAGGAAGAAATACAGGCGATTATGGAGGAATACAAGGACATCCCTATGGTAAATCCAGATAAAATATATCCCCCTCTGCCGCCTGTCCAGAACGTCACGCCCCTTGTCCGCATCCCAGAGCCGATGAGCATTACCGAGAAAATCGGCGGCACGGAATACACCGTCAACGCCCATTTCCGAAAAGACGGGCGGGATTTGCTTGCAACGCTTACAGATATTTTTCGGCGCAGCGCACGGGGATATGGATTTTATGATGATGGGAATTGGGGTGATGATGACGGGGAATAACAGGCAGCGGAAGAATTATCGCTTTAAAGCGTTGAAGTTTAAGGGCAGATGTGGTACACTGTACCTACACTTCACAATACCGTGTCTGCTGTCGGAAAGGAGAGCTTTATGAAAAGACAGCAGGAAGAATTTACGGCATTATATTGTAGGTTAAGCCAAGACGATGGGCGGGAAGGTGAGAGCAACAGCATTGTAAACCAGAAAGAATATCTGATGAAATACGCCAAAGAGCACGGTTTCCCTAACCCGAAATTCTACGTGGACGACGGCTATACGGGTACGAATTTTGACCGCCCAAGCTTTAAGGAAATGTCGGCGGACATTGAAAAAGGGCTTGTAAAGACCGTCATTGTCAAAGACTTATCACGCTTCGGCAGGAACTATATTGAGGTCGGCTCTTACTCCGAAATCATCTACCCAGAAGCAGGTGTGAGGTTTATCGCCATCATGGACAACGTGGACACGGGCAGCCTTGAGAGCAACGAATTTGCCGCCTTTACCAACCTTTTCAACGAATGGTATCCCAAAAGCACGAGCAAAAAGGTAAAGGAAGTCAAGAAAGCGAAAGGGCTTGCAGGCGAGCATTTAGGCGCGCCGCCCTATGGGTATTTGCGGAATCCAGACGATAAAACACGCTGGCTAGTGGACGAGGAAGCGGCAGTAACCGTCCGCAGGATATTCTCACTCTGTATGCAGGGAAAAGGCGTGTCAGCCATTGCCACAGCCCTCTGGGAAGATAAAGTGCTTACCCCGTCAGCCTACAAAATGTCAAAGGGAATCGGCGTTGCAAAAAAATCGGGACATCCCTATAACTGGGAGCCAGCCACGATTGCATCCATTCTGGAAAATGTGGCGTATATCGGCGTGACGGAGAGCTTTAAATCCACCCGTTTAGGCTTTAAGAGCAAGAAACGTATTCCAACCGCAAAGGACAGGCGGACGTATATCGAGGATGCCCATGCCCCCATCATTGACAGGGATATGTGGGAAAAAGTACAGATGATACGGGAAAATAAACGCAGACCGACCAAAAGCGGAACGACAAGTATGTTTTCGGGGCTGCTCTATTGTGCCGACTGCGGGGCGAAACTCAGCTTAGCCACGGCAAACGGATATGCGCATTTCCGCTGTTCCATGTATAAAAGGACGAGCAGGGCAAAGGAATGTACGCAGCACTATATCCGAGAGGACGCATTAAAACAGTTGGTCCTGAAACAGCTTCAGCAGTTCCTGTCCTATTTACAGCAGTTTGAGCGTGTGTTTATCCGACAGCAGATTGACGCCACCCTTGCAGAACGCAGATACGAGTTATCCGCAAAGCAGAAACAGATAGAAAAGGACGAAAAGCGGATAAAGGAGCTTGACCGCCTGTTCCGTAAAATCTATGAGGATAATGTCAACGGAAAGCTGAATGACGAACGCTTTTACAAGCTGTCAGACGGATATGAAGCCGAGCAGGAACAGCTAAAGCAGGAAATCGAAGCCTTGACAGCCGAGGTCAGCAAAGCCGACACAGAAGCGACCAATGTCGCCAAGCTGATAGCAGTCACCAAGAAATACACCCACATCGACGAGCTGACGCCCGAAATCCTAAACGCATTTGTGGATAAAATCGTAGTCCATGAGCGTGAGAAAAAGGACGGGAAACGGACACAGCAAATCGACATCTACTATTCCTATGTCGGGATTGTGGACATCCCCACGGACGAGGAAATGCGGGAAATGGAACGGGAATATATGCAGCGTACCAAACGTCAAACCGCCTAAATATAGGCGTGGCAGGAGAAAATCTATGCTCCTGCCGATACATATCTATTTTTATCCCTATCTGGTTTAACCCATATATTATAAACGAAAAAAATATGGTTGAAATACCTCAATCACATGTGCTTTTGAGACATAGGCATTCAAATGGACAGGAAAAGTCCGCATATTCAGTATTTATGCTGATTTGCGGACTTTATTTATCTTTTGACTTACAACAACAAATAAAATATTTCAAGAAAAATGTATGCTAAAAAAAATGTCATACTTTTTAGATACTGGCGGAAAGATTGGATAAATGTAAAGATAGTGGTGCATAGTAACAATTAGCACACATTAGTGAAATTAGCTGGTAAGGTAAGACAATGGAAAAGCGGGTATTTGGTCAAAAAATAAACTATATAAGAAAATCTCAGAAGATTACATCAGAACAATTGGCAGAGATGTGCGATGTGAATGCAGGTCATATCAGGCAAATTGAGTCAGGAATACGTTTACCCAGTCTAAGTGTATTTATAGAAATCTGCAATAGTTTAAAAATATCGCCGGAGTATTTATTAGAGAATGAACTCAGAGAGTATAAGCAATATGACAGCGTATATAAAAAAATTATTGAGAAAATGGATAAATTTTCACCGCAGCAATTAGATTTACTGGATAGTTTGTCAATAATCTTATAGGAAATGGAAATGGTTTGCCTGCTTTTTCCATACACAGGCTGTATGTCATAGGACAATCTGATGGAAGAATAAATATTATAAGGAATGGTACAGGAGGAAGATTGTAAATGTTTGGTATAACAGATGAAGTACTGGACGAGATGGAATCTGTGGATGTCCGTACAGTAGATATTAATACCCTGACAGATATCAGAGATGTCAAAATTGATACAAAACTTCCAGTTGAAAAAAAGTTGGCTCTTTTTGTGGAACAGACAAATAATCTTTTTGTACATCGTATCGGTGATTATGTGGTAAAAGTCAGATTTCAGAGAGAAGGGCCGACGATAGATGATAAAATGAAAGAGTATATCAGACATTTGGCGGAAATTCATATTTAAAAAGAATCAAAAGGTCTTGAAAGAATCGAAAAGTTATGTTAGCCTTAAATCAGGACATATCAGTGGTTGCTTTTGATTTATGGTTACCTGCTACTTAAACCATAAGTCAGGAGTGATAGAATGAATAAAAGACAATTTCTGGCAGCTATGTACCTCCGTCTTTCCAGGGATGACAGTGATGTCGGAAATGTGACGGACAGAGAGGGTAATCTGAAATCCGAAAGCAACAGCATCGGTAATCAGAGGGAGCTGATCAGAGCCTTTATCCATGAGCAGCAGAATATGGAACTTTATGATATTTATGTGGAAATGAAAATCGCTTATTTGATACAAAATATCAAGGAAACCGCAGAAATAAAGGACTTTCGACACATTGGGTGTGACCGGAAGCCTTTTTCTTTTTGCCTATCATTTTATGGTTGAAGAAAAGCATGGAGGTGAGTGAACCCTCTCCAAAGAAATTTGAACCCCCTTGTTTTGGAGAAATGAACCCTCTTAGGGCAAAATCAAAATGTAGAAAAATGTATAATTGATTATAGGGTTTTTTCCATCTTCTGTTGCAGTTGTTGGAGAAAGATATTAGAGGCTCTTGAAAGAACCTGATATTTTTTCCATACAATGCAAAGTTCTGCTTCCAAAGTAGGGTAAAGCGGTCTGAAACAAAGATTGCTGTCCCCGGTTGTATTGATGAGTTTATCCAATGCAATCACATATCCAAATCCTTTTTTTACAAACTGAGCTGCATTATAGACCAGGTCATAGGTTGCAACGATATTGAGCCTGGAAATATCTGACTTCAGCCAGCGGAACATTTCTGTATTGATTGAGGTCTGATGGGATACGATCAGGGGCTTATCCCACAAATCTTCGGCACAGATATTTTCTTTTTCTGCTAATGGGCTGTCTTTGCGCATCAGAACGCCCCATAGGTCTTTTTGGGGGAGTTTTATGTAATTGTACCTGCTGATAGCTGAGGCCCCGACTAACAGCCCGAAGTCGATTAAGCCTTTATCCAGTTTTTCCATAACACGTTCTTCATCACCGCTGTAAATGTGGTAATGGATGAGCGGGTGTTTTTTCTGCAGATTCTGTGCTGCCTGCGCCAAAAAGGATATGCTGTCTGTTTCACCACAACCGATATAGATCTCGCCATTTATATTTTCATTGGAAGCGGTTAGTTCAGCTTTTGTTTTTTCCATTAGATCGACCAGCTCTTCCGCACGTTTGCGAAGGAGCATTCCGTCTTCGGTCAGTGTAACTTTTTTGCTTCCACGGATGAGGAGCTGTTTCCCCAGCTCTTCTTCCAGGTCTTTTAGCTGCCTGGAAAGGGGCGGCTGTGTCATGCGGAGTGTCTCAGCCGCTTTGGTGATGCTTTCCTCCCTTGCAACCGCAAGAAAATATTGCAATACCCGAATATCCAAGTAAAAAACCTCCTTAATCGTATCATTGCCTTCATTATAACAAACCAATCGATACTTTTCAAGTATGGAAATCCGTGCGATATATGTATTTGATATTAAGAATAAGAAGATTTATTATAATGGCATGGATGGAAGCGGTTGTTCGTGTAAGGTTCAAAGTGGATGAAATTGAAAATTATATCATTTGTTTGTGTAAGAATGGAGGTTTATATACCTGAATTGAGTGCCTGTCAAAAAGAAATAGCGGCTGTATTGAAAAAAATTCTAAAGTTGACCTGCATACAAGGAATTACGGTTTTTTGCAGAAATCGTTGTGATATTGTCAGTCGGAAGTAATTTCATTTGTGGCAAGAAAGGTTGACAGGCGTGACATTTTGGCGGGAGTGACCGGCGTTGACTTTAGCCTTTCCAGTATGGTAAGCCCTGTTTTGCTGTTAGTTGTGGTAACAGGTGCGCTTTCAAAGAAAATGGGAAAGGAAATACCGGATGCAGTAAAATGGTTCCGGCTGGCTTCTTATGTATTGTTGATGGTCATGCCGTTTATTCTGACAGCAGGCTCTCCATTTCAATAGAACGTTCGTTATTCTAAGTATGTTTTTTGATAAAATAAATACCTTTTAGGTATTAAGAACGATATTTAATATGTATTTGATATTATGCTTGCAACAATTTACAATAGAAAGCGTAAGAAGGAGGGTAAAAGCTGGCAGAAGCAAACGATATGTATGGGAGCATTTATCAAAACTTACTGGACGCAGGCTGTAACCAGCAGACAGCAGATCAGTGTATGGTGTTGGTAAAAGAAAACCGATTTACAGATATGATGCAGATACTCGCAAGGTATAGAAAGACTTTGCTTAGTTCCCTCCATAAAAGTCAGAAGCAGATAGACTGTCTTGATTATCTGCTTTATAAAATTAAAAAATTATAACAAGGTAAAGGAGAATGAAAAATGGAAAACAAGGATACCAGAACATTTGAGATTAACCCTGAGATTGAGATGAAAAAAGTCCGTTTTACAAACCGCTATGGCATTACGCTGGCGGGCGATTTATATCTGCCGACTCACTATGAGGATAAGAAAAATCCGGCAGTTATTGTTGCAGGACCCTTTGGTGCAGTAAAAGAACAGGCTTCCGGTCTTTATGCGCAGGAGCTGGCTGCCCGTGGTTTTGTCAGCATAGCCTTTGACCCGTCCTTTGGCGGAGAGAGCGGTGGCGAGGTACGAAACACGGCATCACCGGATATATTTACGGAAGATTACAGTGCGGCGGTGGACTATATCGGTCTGCTCCCCTATGTAGACAGGGAGCGGATTGGTGCAGCAGGCATATGTGGCCTTTCGGGCATGGCAGTCACTGCCGCAGGAACGGATACCAGAATTAAAGCGGTAGCTACGTTCTCCATGTACGATATGTCCCGTGATATGAGTAAGGGACACATGGATTATTACACGGAGGAGCAGAGAAACAAGATTAAGAAATATCTCGGAGAACAGCGTTGGAAAGATGCAGAAAACGGTACATTTGCATTGGGCAATCACGAAATTGCTTTTGATGAGGATAATGAGCCGATTACAGGAATGATGGAAATTCCGGAGGAACTGCCGGCGGGTGCTGATCCTGCATTTGCAGCTTTCTACAACTATTATGCAGTAAGGGCGAAACACCCTCGTGCTGTGAATTTTGTATCTTCATGGATTGCAACCATGTCCGTGTCATTTTGGAATTTTCCGCTGATGGCGAATATAAAAGAGGTATCTCCCCGCCCGATTTTGCTGGTTGCCGGAGAAAATGCACATTCCCGTTATTATTCGGAAGATGCCTACGCCGTAGCGTCAGAACCGAAGGAGCTGGTCATTGTTCCGGGTGCGGATCATGTGGATTTATATGACAATATGGAAAAGATTCCGTTTGATAAGCTGGAACAGTTTTTTAACACAAATTTGAGATAGAGGACAGGAGGATTTTTAGATGAGTACAACAATACCGAAAATTGCATTAGGAGCCTGGTCCTGGGGTGCGGGAGCAGCCGGAGGGGATCAGGTATTCGGGAACCATTTATTCGAGGAAGAATTGAAGCCTGTGTTTGAGAAAGCAATGGAGTGCGGACTGAACCTGTGGGATACGGCGGCGGTTTACGGAGAAGGAACTTCGGAACGGATTCTTGGTAATTTTGTAAAAGATGTGCGCCGGAACAGCGTTATCCTTTCCACGAAATTCACACCGCAGATTGCAGGCAGTTCGCCGGATGCCATGCAGGAAATGATTGACGGCAGCAAAGAACGTCTGCATACCGATGTAATTGATGTTTACTGGATACACAATCCGATGGATATTGAAAAATGGACGCCGGATTTAATCCCGCTGGCAAAAAGCGGACAGATTAAGACAATCGGCGTTTCTAACCACAACCTTATGGAGATAAAAAGGGCAAATGAAATTCTTGCTGCAGAGGGATTGAAAATTTCTGCGGTGCAGAACCATTATAGTCTGTTACACCGTTCTTCGGAGCGTGCGGGTATTCTTGATTACTGTAAGGAGAATGGCATTACATTTTATTCCTACATGGTGCTGGAGCAGGGGGCGCTTACCGGACGGTACAGTAAGGAAAATCCATTCCCGGAGGGAACCGGAAGGGCAGAGGCTTATAATCCGCACCTGAAAGAACTGACAGCATTGATTGATGAACTGAATATCATTGGAACACGTTTTGATGCCAGTCCTGCACAGGTCGCGACAGCATGGGCGATTGCAAAAGGTACACTGCCGATTATCGGGGTGACGAAAGTGCGTCAGGTTGAGGAAGCTGCAAAAGCGGCACAGATTGTACTGACTGCTGATGAAATCAGCCGCCTGGAAAGGCTTGGCGATGAAACAGGCGTCCATACGCTTCGGGAATGGGAAAAGGAGATGTAGACAATGACGGTAAAGGATGTGATAGGAGGATTTCGGGAAGAGGCAGAAGAAAATGTCAGGCGTGATGCCTATGCAAATGAACTTTTTCAGGAAGCTGTCCGTATAGGAATGGAGCTGAATACGATATACCATACACCGGAGGAGCTTCGGGAGATTATGAGCAGGCTGATCGGAAAAAAGGTAGACGATTCTTTTCGGATGTTTCCCCCGTTTTATACGGATTTCGGGAAAAACATCACAATCGGAAAAGATGTTTTTATCAATTCGGGATGCCACTTTCAGGATCAGGGCGGGATTGAAATCGGGGATGGTGCATTGATCGGTCATAATGTTGTGCTGGCGACAATTAACCATGACCTGAATCCAAAGGAAAATCGGAAAAATCATTATGCGCCGATCAGGATTGGCGCTCATGTATGGATCGGTTCTAACGCAACCGTATTGCCGGGAGTGACGATTGGCGATTATGCGGTGGTTGCGGCGGGAGCCGTTGTGACACGGGATGTTCCTGCCATGACGGTAGTAGGAGGTGTTCCCGCAGGAGTTTTAAGGACTATTCAGGAGGAGGAACGCTATGAAACGGCTGTATAATCTGATACTGGCTTGTCTGCTTATGGTTTCGTTATCAGCCTGTGGAAAGCAGGCAGGGACAGATTCTTCTACGGATCAAGTAATGGAGCAGCAGGGGCAGACAGAAAGTGCAGGGACAACGGAACAGACTGAACAGGAGCAGCCGGCAGTATCGGAAGCCGAACAGACTGAGGTACAGACAGAAAATATTCTGACTGATAGAGAAGAACAGAAAATAGAGGGAGGTGATAACACGGTGACGGGAGATATTTCTTTTAATTTTGAAACAAAGACAGTTTTATTGAACAGTGGATATGAAATGCCCATATACGGGATTGGAACATACAGCCTGACCGGGGATACCTGTGTAGAATCCGTCACGGCAGCATTAAACAGCGGTGTCCGCCTGATTGATACCGCCTATATGTACCATAATGAGGAAAGCGTGGGAGAGGCAGTCAGGAACTCCGGCATACCGAGGGAGGAAATCTTTGTTATCACAAAGCTGTACCCGAACCAGTTTTCCGATGCGGAAGCTGCGATTGAGGAGGCGCTTGCCAGATTAGATATAGAATACATTGACATGATGTTGCTCCACCACCCCGGTGCTGGTGATGTGGAGGCTTATCTCGCAATGGAAAAAGCAGTTGCGGACGGTAAAATCCGTTCACTCGGTTTATCAAACTGGTATGTGGAGGAACTGGAGGAATTTTTACCACAGATAAATGTTACACCTGCTCTGGTCCAGAATGAAATACACCCGTATTATCAGGAAAATGATGTAATCCCTTACATTCACAGTCTTGGGATTGTGGTGCAGGGCTGGTATCCCCTCGGAGGCAGGGGATATACGGCAGAGCTGCTTGGTAATGAGGTGATTTCGGAAATCGCTGCGGCACATGGGAAGTCATCGGCACAGGTAATTCTCAGGTGGAATCTGCAAAAGGGCGTTGTAGTCATTCCCGGCTCCAGCAATCCCGATCATATACAGGAAAACACGGAATTGTTTGATTTTGAATTGACGGAAGAGGAAATGGAGCGGATCAATGCTCTTGACCGTGGCGAGAAGCATGACTGGTATTGAGAAAGCTTCTGATAAGATGACGGACAGCACAAAAACGGTATTATTTGATTTAGATGGTACAATTATTGATTCAGAGGAAGGAATTGGATTTGGCAGACGGAGGGAGATCATTATGAAAGTATTGGCAATAAACGGCAGCGCAGGAAAAGACGGGAACACAGCAATCCTTATCAATACAATATTTGAGGAATTGCATCAGGCAGGATTTGAAACGGAAATGGTGCAGCTTTCCGGGCAAATCATTGAACCCTGTAAGGCTTGTTGGGCCTGCGGCGGGAGAAAAAACTGTGTGCATAAAAAGGACTTGTTTCAGGAAATTTTTGAGAAGATGACGCAGGCAGACGGGATAATCCTTGGTTCCCCGGTCTATACAGCAAACATTTCTGCGAATATGCAGGCATTTTTAGAACGGGCATCGGTGGTGACAGATATGAACAGGGATGCGGATTTGCTCAAATATAAAGCAGGTGCGTCCGTTACGGCAGCCCGTAGGGGCGGTGCAATCGCCGCTCTTGATGCGATGAACCGTTTTTTTATGCTGCAGAATATGTTTGTGGTTGGATCTTCTTATTGGCCTATGGCTTATGGACAGATGCCGGGGGATGTACAGAAAGATGAAGAAGGAATGGAAACCATGAGAAATCTTGGCCGGAATATGGCATATTTGTTGAAAACTCTGGAAGAAAGGCGGCGATAAGATGAAAAACAGGATTTGCATTTTGCTTTCATTTCTGCTGCTTTTTATCCTGACCGGATGTGGAAATAATGGGATCGGGAATGGAGCGGAAAGCACTCTGCCGCAAACTGATGGGCAGACAGGACAATCTACGGATTATGAACAGGAAGGTTCCGGAACAGAAATGCAGGAATCATCAGAAGCGGTTTCAGAGCCGGAACAGGAGTCAGATATGGAAACAAAAACCTTAGTAGTATATTTTTCTGCAACTGGAACAACAAAGCCATTGGCAGAATACGCGGCGGAAATTCTAAACGCCGATCTTTATGAAATAGTACCGGAAGACCCTTATACGGAGGAAGATCTGGCATATTATACGAATGGCCGGGCAGATCAGGAGCAAAACGATTCTTCCGCACGTCCTGCGATTTCTGGCGGTGTGGAAAACATGGCAGAATATGACACTATCCTCCTCGGTTATCCTGTCTGGCATGGGCAGGCTCCCCGGATCGTCAGTACTTTTTTGGAAAGCTACGACTTTTCAGGAAAAACAATTATTCCGTTCTGCACTTCCCATAGCAGCGGTATTGGTTCCAGTGCAGATAATCTTCATCCTTTATGTTCTGATTCCACAGAATGGCTTGAAGGCAGGAGATTTGCAGGTGGGACATCAAGAGCAACCATGGAAGAATGGTTGAACGATACCGGTATCTCAAAATAAAGATAATTTTGTGGTTAAAAATTGCTGCTGCGTCAGTATTGTTCATGGATCAGGGGATTGTAGTACCATCTAGTAAAAAAAGGCCGTTGAAAATGCCCTGCAAAGTAGATAAAATAGACTGTGTAAAAAGGGAATTCAAAAGAAGGGAAGGGCATGACCATGGACCAACACAAAATCCTGCTGGTCGAGGACGACAGGGAGATCAGCGAAATGTTACAAAACTATCTGCAGACGGAGAACTATGAGGTGATCTGTGCTTTTGACGGGGAGGAGGCCTGCAGGCTTTTTGCGGAGGACAGTTTCAGCCTTGTTCTGCTGGATCTGATGATCCCGAAAAGAAGCGGGATGGAGGTCATGCAGCAGATCCGTCAGGGCAGCTATGTACCGATCATCATTTTGTCTGCGAAGGACACGGAGACGGACAAAACGCTGGGTCTGGCGCTGGGGGCGGATGATTACATTACGAAGCCCTTTTCCGTGGTGGAGGTGCTGGCGCGGATCAAGGCGAACATCCGCCGGACGATCCAGTATGACAGGGTAAACGCTGATGCCGCAGCGGCGCCGGAGCTGCTCACGGCGGGGGAGTTGTCGATGAATCCTGTCGACTATACGGTGATGAAGAGGGGCAGTAAGGTGGAGCTGACGGCGAAGGAGTTCGAGATTTTGAAGCTGCTCATGTTAAACCCGAAGAAGGTGTACACGAAGGAGCAGCTCTACTCCCTTGTGTGGAACGACGCTTATCTGGGGGATGAGAACGCGGTGAATGTACATATCAGCAGGCTGCGCAACAAGATCGAGGACGATTCCCGCAATCCGCGTTATGTGGTTACTGTCTGGGGAATCGGCTACAAACTGGGGGAAGGGTTATGAATAGTACGGTTATTATCGTTTTCCTGTCAATATTGGCAGGATTTCTTTTGCTTATCGTTTTGTACCAGCAGTTTGGGTGGAAGGCGGGGATCCGCAGAAATCTGCGGGAGGTAAACGGCAGACTGGGGAAGATTCTGGAATCGGACAGTGACGAGATGGTGTATGTCTTTACAGAGGAAGCGCAGCTGCAGGAGCTGGCGGCGCAGATCAACGGACTGCTGGAAAAGCATTTAAAGGTGAAGGCCGATTATCGTCGGTCCGAGATCGCGTCCCGGAAGATGCTTTCGAATATTTCTCATGACATCAAGACGCCGATGACGGTGATCCTGGGATATCTGGAGATCTTACGCATAAACAGCGCGGCGTCGGACGAGATGCTTATGAAAACGGAGCAGAAGGCGAAAGAAGTGATGCAGCTGATCGATCGGTTTTTTACGCTGGCCAAGCTGGAATCGGGGGATCTGGCGCCGGAACTGTCCAGGATCGATCTTTGTGAGCTGTGCCGTAAGGGCATACTGGATTTCTATGAACTGCTGACGAACCGGGCATTTCAGGTGGAGGTGGATCTGCCGCAGGAACCTGTGTGGGTGCAGGGGAATGCGGAATCTGTGATGCGCATACTCAACAATCTGCTCTCCAATGCGGTGCGCTACGGGGCGGACGGCAAATATCTGGGGCTGGCCATACGGGTGGAGGAAAAGGCGGCCTGTGTGGAGGTGACGGACCGGGGCAAAGGGATCGAGGCGTCCTTTGCGGAAAGCGTGTTTGAGCGCCTTTTTACTATGGAAGATTCCAGAAACCGGGAGATACAGGGCAACGGGCTGGGACTGACCATCGCCAGGGATCTGGCAAGGCAGATGGGAGGCGAGATCATGCTTAAAAGTGTGCCCCATGTGAAGACCGTGTTTACGGTCAGTTTCATCAGGTGTCCATAGCCGGCGCGCTGGCTGAAAAAGAAAGAATTTCGTAAGATTTGTGCAACAGTTTTGCAACAAGATGCCGTTACAATAGTATTCAGAAGCGACGGAGAGAAAACAAGAATCGTTACCCGCCGCATGATAGAAGGGAGGCAGACAAAATGCCATACATGATACAGACCAACCATCTTTCCAAAACGATCGGTGGAAAGGAACTTGTAACGGATGTGAATCTTCATGTGAAGAAAGGAGAGATCTACGGATTTCTGGGGCCCAACGGAGCAGGCAAGACAACGGTGATGAAGATGCTGACCAATCTCTGGAAGCCTACGGCCGGCAGTGTGGAACTGTTCGGGGAGACGCTTACGCCACAGTCCTGCGAGGTGCTGAGACGGATGGGGAGCATCATAGAGTTTCCGATCTTTTATGAGCATATGAGCGGCTATGATAATCTGAAGATGCACTGTGAGTATATGGGGTACTATCAGCATGACAGCATCGAGAATGTGCTGGCCATGCTGGAGATTACGGAGGCGGCAAACAAGCCGGTGGGGAAATATTCGCTGGGCATGAAGGAGCGGCTGGGAATCGCCAGAGCGATCCTGTGCAAACCGGAGCTTCTGATCCTGGATGAACCCACCAATGGACTGGATCCGGCGGGCATGAAACAGATCCGCAGCCTTTTGAAGAGACTCTGTACGGAATACGGTATCACGATCATGATTTCCACGCATATTCTGTCGGAAGTCGAGTCCATCGCGGATACCATCGGCGTGATCCATCATGGCAGGATGGTGCAGGAGATCGGGATGCGGGAGATCGAGCAGATGAGTCTGGCTTATATCGAGCTGACGGCCATGGATCCGAAGCGGGCGGCCTATGTGCTGAGCGATAAGCTGGGACTGACTAATTTTAAGATTCTGGAGCAGGGCGTGATCCGCATCTATGACGGAGCGGTGACGGTACAGGAGTTGTCGAAGACGCTGGCGCTCAATGATGTGGCAATTACGGCGCTGGGCCGGAAGACGGAAAATCTGGAAAACTATTTCCTGAAAATGACGGCAGAAGGAGGAGAACACCATGTGGAAGTTGATTAAGATGGAGTGGAAAAAGAATTGTCTGGGGAAGATGATCCGTAATGCGGCGATCATGACGACGGCGGTACTGCTTTTTGTTCTGCTGACGGCGGGTGAGGCCGGAGCAGACATGGCCGAAATGGGAATGTTTGATAAGAGTTTTATACATGCATCGGTGGAACTGTACACCCACATGTCTTATATGATCTTTACGGGGGTGCTGCTGGCCGGTTTCGTTGTGGATGATTATAAAAAAGGGACGATCCGTCTGTTGTTTTCCTATCCTGTCAAAAGGAAGAAGCTGGTGCTGGCAAAGGTTTTTGCCGTGTGGATCTTCAGTTTTACAGCGATGGTGATCAGTAAGCTGGTGATGTATGCGGCGGTGCTGGCAACGGGACCATGGATCCATATTCCGGCGTCGGATATTCCGTATGGCAACTGGCCTTTCTGGGTAGAATTGTTCCTGAGTGCGGCGGCTATGGTCAGCATATCCTTCCTTGCGCTGCCCATCGGTATGAAGATGCGTTCTTCCAAGGCGGCCGTGGTGGCTTCTATTATCATAGTCTGCTTTACCCAGGGAAATATCGGGGAGTTTACGCTGGCGAACAATGTAGCGTTTTATCTGTGCCTGTTCGGGCTGGCGATGGTGTCTGTGTTTTTGGCGATCCGGCAGGTGGAACAGAAGGATGTGTGAAGACAAAACAGGTTGAGAGAAGGAGTGAGAAGAGAATGCAGTATACAACCAAATATGAGACGCCTCTTGGCAGTGTGCTGCTGGCGGCGGACGAGACGGGGCTTACGGGATTGTGGTTTGACGGGGCAGGATATTATGCGGCAGGACTGGCGGCGCGGCATGAGGAAAAGGAAGTGCCGGTGTTTGAGAAGGTGCGGACGTGGCTGGATCTCTACTTCTCCGGGAAGCAGCCGGAGTGCCTGCCGCCGCTCCATATGATCGGGTCGCCTTTTCGGATCAGGGTCTGGGAGATGCTGCTGCAGATTCCCTACGGGCAGACGATGACTTACGGGGAGCTGGCGGCGCAGATCGCGAAGGAGAGGGGGATCGAACGGATGTCGGCACAGGCTGTCGGCGGGGCGGTGGCGCACAATCCGATCTCCATTCTCATTCCGTGTCACCGGATGGTGGGAACGAACGGCAGCCTGACAGGGTATGCGGGAGGCATCCCGAGAAAGGTAGAACTGTTAAAGCTGGAAGGCGTTGCGGTGGAGAACCTGTTTGTGCTATAGTAGTTTTATGCTGCTGCGCTCTGTCAGTTTGCGGTAAGAATCAGAGAGGAGAACCCGCGTGCAGAAATTATTGCTGTTGGAGGACGATATCAGCCTGATCGACGGGCTGACGTATTCACTTGAAAAAAACGGATTTGAGATAACGGTGGCACGATCGGTGCAGGAGGCCGGCAGGCTTTTGACGGGAGAGGGCAGGCAGTTCGACCTGCTCCTGTTTGATGTGACGCTGCCGGACGGAAACGGCTTCCGTCTGTGTGAGCGGCTGCGGGCGGCGGGAAATGAGACGCCGATCATATTCCTGACGGCCTCGGACGAGGAGACCAGCGTGATCAGGGGGTTAGACTGCGGCGGGGACGATTATATCACGAAGCCTTTTAAGCTGGGGGAGCTCTGCTCACGGATCCGGGCGCTGCTGCGGCGCAGTACGGGCCGTAAGGCGGAAGAGGGAATCTTAAGATCCGGCGATCTTACCGTGTATCTTACGGAGGGCAGGGTGACGCTGCGGGGAGAGCATGTGGAATGTACGGGGGCGGAGTACCGGCTGCTGTGCCTTTTTCTTGCAAACAGCGGGAAAGTGCTCACACGCTCCGTGATCCTGGATAAGCTGTGGGACGGCGCGGGTAATTTCGTGGATGACAACACGCTTTCCGTATATGTGCGCAGGCTGCGGGAGAAGCTGGAGCGTGACCCCTCCGCACCGGAATATCTGAAAACAGTCAGGGGACTGGGCTACCAGTGGCAGGCGTAAAAGCATAAGGCGTACAAGCGTCAGGCATAAAAGCATAAGGTGTACAAGCGTCAGGTGTGAAGAGAGGAATGTGAGCGGAAGGAGCGGGGAAGTTGAGCGGCGGGAATAGTCTGAAATTTTTACAGGAGAGACAGGCCCGTGGTCTGTACGGGTTTCTGGTGATGGTCTGCGTTTGGCAGACTTTCTTTTTGGGGATCTGCGGGATATGGCACGGGGATCAGATCAGGCATGTGCTGACACAGCGGGAGCTGGCGGCGTCTTCATACCTGTTGGAGCAGGATGTTCTGCCGACAGTGGTCGCGGCAGCCTGGAATCATACGGAGGTGACGGAGGCGGGCAGCGTGCTGCTGGCACAGATCGGCCATACGGAGCAGGGACAGGGCTTTTTGCTGCAGCTTATGGGGCAGACGTCGGGGCCTTTTTTGATGACGCTGCTTACAGGGGGGATTCTGTCCGCGGCCGTCCTGCTGCTCGGCGCGGGGTTCTTTTTACAGAAAAGAGAGCTGGCCTATGAGGAAGCGGAACGGATCGTGACCGGGTATGCGGAGGAGCGGTTTACAGAGCATTTGCCCATGGGGGAGACGGGCGCCGTTTACCGGCTTTATAATAAGGTGGAGCAGCTGGCCTTGTCGCTGCAGGCCAAAAGCGAGACGGAGCGCAGGGCCAGGGAGTTTCTGCGGGATATGATCTCGGATATTTCCCATCAGCTGAAAACGCCGCTGGCAGCGCTTACCATGTATATGGAGATCATGGCACAGGAGGCCGACCGGGAAGAGACCGTGCGCAGATTCACGGAGAAATCCATGCGGTCGCTGGAGCGGATGGAGCAGCTGATTTTGTCGCTTTTGAAAATGGCGCGGCTGGATACGGGCAACATTGTTTTCGAGAAGCGGCAGTGTTATGCACAGGAGCTGGTATCGCAGGCAGTTATGGAACTGTCGGAGCGGGCGGCCCGGGAAGGAAAAACGATCTTACAGGAAGGCAGCCCGGAGGAGATGGTCTGCTGCGATCCGGCCTGGACGAAGGAAGCGCTGGGCAATCTGGTCAAAAATGCGCTGGATCACACCAGTACGGGCGGCGCGATACAGATCGTCTGGCAGCGGTCCCCTGCGCTTATGCGGCTGTCTGTGAAGGATGACGGGTGCGGCATCCTGCCGGAAGACATCCACCATATTTTCAAGCGCTTCTACCGGAGCAGGCAGGCGGACGACAGACAGGGCGTGGGGCTGGGCCTTTCTCTGGCCAAAAGGATCGTGGAGGAGCAGGGCGGCAGTCTGTCGGTGGAGAGCCGGCTCGGGGAGGGCAGCGTGTTCCGGATCTCTTTTCCACTGTCCGGCTGAATGCATGGATGGAAGTGAACCTGCAGCCGGCAGCTTACAAATCTGTAAGCGGGGATTCATCGTGGCGTAAGGTTTGGGTGCTATGCTTTTTCTATACAAAATGTAGTGTCTGCGGGGCAGAAAGTTCTGTGCACTGGCAGAGAAATGTCTGCACAGTGGCATAGAAAATCTGTAAAGCGACAGAGAAATATCTGCGGGGCAGCGGGCATGGAAAAAAGTATAGAAGAAAGGCAGGGTAACGTATTGGAAATCGTAAGAGTAGAGAAGCTGAGTAAGACATACGGAAAGGGCGAGGCGCAGGTGGCAGCTCTTAAGAACGTGTCCTTTTCCATGGAGAGAGGGCAGTTTGGCGCGGTGGTGGGCGAGTCCGGATCGGGCAAGAGCACGCTTCTTAACTGTGTGGGCGGTCTGGACCGGGCGGACGCCGGGAAGGTATTCATAGGTGACAGGGATCTGTTTGCGATGGGAGAGGAGGAGCGGACGATCTTCCGCAGGCAGAATATCGGCTTCATCTTCCAGTCTTTTCATCTGATCCCGGAGTTGAATGTGGAGCAGAATATCATTTTTCCGCTGCTGCTGGACTACAGGAAGCCGGAGCAGACGCGGGTGGAGGAGATACTGGAAGTGCTGGGGTTAACAAACCGGCGTAAGCATCTGCCGGGGCAGCTTTCCGGCGGGCAGCAGCAGAGAGTGGCCATCGGACGGGCACTGATCACGCGTCCGGCGCTCGTCCTGGCGGATGAGCCCACGGGGAATCTGGATTCCCGGAACAGTGAGGATGTGATGGATCTGCTCTGTAAGGCGTCCAGACATTATCAGCAGACCGTCTTGATGATCACCCATAACAGGAATCTGACGTCGGCGGCGGACCGGGTGTTTCAGGTGACCGACGGTACACTGTGTGAGTTGGGAGGTGACAGGCGATGAAACATTATCTGGATCTGATCGCCATCTCGGCCGGACGGCATAAGAAGCAGACGCGCATGACCAGGCTGTGTATTGTGCTGGCGGTGTTTCTGGTGACGGTGATCTTTGGCATGGCGGATATGGAAATGCGGGCGCAGATGATACAGGCTGTAAAAAGTGACGGGAACTGGCATGCAGGCTTCGTGGTGGACGCGGAGACGGGAGCGCTGATCGGTGAGCGGCCGGAGGTGGAGAGGATTGCCCGGTATGGTGTTGTGAATTACGGCCTGCAGGACGGCTACCGGATCGGGGGAGTTGAGACCTGTGTCTGCGGTCTGGATGCTGATCTTCTGGAGATGTTCCCGGCGGTGACGGTTCTGGAAGGAAGGTTTCCGCAGCAGGACGACGAAGCCATGCTGAATGAGGCGGTCAAAAGCCGGCTGGGTCTGCGGGTGGGTGATCTGGTCAGCCTGACCGTACCCCGGGGAGAGAGCAGACAGTACAGGATCACCGGCATCACGAAAGATATGATACTGACGGCGGAACATGATGCTTTCGGGATGCTGCTCACCGCGGAGGGATATGATGCCCTGCATACAGGAGAGACGGACGCCGAACAGGAGATGGTCTATTTCGTGCAATTCAAAAAGTTTTGCAATATCCAGAAAGCCATCGGTGATATCTCGACACAGTTTGGCCTTGCGCCGGAGCAGGTGCGGCAGAACGCCAAGGTGCTGATGCTCATGTTTCAGAGCGGGGATTCCTATCTGATGAAGTTCTATTTCGTGGCGGCGGTGCTGGCAGTGCTGGTGGCGGTGGCCGGTATCTTTATGATCGCTGCCAGCATGAACAGCAATATAGCCCGCAGGACGGAGTTCTTCGGAATGATGCGTTGTCTGGGAGCCACGAAGAGACAGGTGATCTGTTTTGTAAAAAGAGAGGCACTTGGCTGGTGCAGACTGGCGGTTCCGGCGG
>OFFP01000691.1_pt1 | contig 26719 bp, 28 predicted proteins | sample 1521431 | NCBI WGS metagenome assembly OFFP01 (sample SAMEA3504104, study PRJEB24116) | mouse gut metagenome | biome: mouse gut; feature: mouse-associated habitat; material: faeces | place: Denmark | collected 2011
GAAGAATTTCTGGAGTGCTGCCGGGTATTCAAGAAGAATGGGATCGAGACGCCGATAGGGGCGAACCGCTGGTGGCTTGAAACGTTCGTCTTTGCGCAGGCATATGCCGATCTGTATAATGGAGACGATCCTGCGGCAGAGATCGAGGCTCTCAACAATGGGGAACGCAAGTACAGTGATTATATGCGCAAGGGGTTCGAGTATCTGAAGGAGTTGATCGATCTGGGATATATTGACGCCGAGACGGCGTTGACATATGAAGCGATCGAGGGAGAAGGGGCTGATTTTCTTGCTCAGAAGACGCCGATCGTGATGGCTTACTGGGGAGCCGCGAATGCCGAGACGGCTTACGGGAAGCCCGATTTTAATATGGAGGTGATCGGATTCCCAAGCGACCGGGGGCAGATGCCGGTGGTATCGATGACGGGAATCTCGGTTCTGGAAAATTCAGAGCGCCGGCAGGAGACGCTGGATGTCCTGGAGGTAATGCTTTCGGATGAGGCGCTTCGGGTATACGCCGAGACTAACAAGGTGATCTCCCCTTCTGAGAATGTCGAGGTGGAGTGTATTCCGGCGCTGAAGCCTTTGAACGACCTGGTTGATGAAGGGAAATATGTTCTTGCCAGCAATGCCGGGATGAAGGTGGAGCAGTGGGGGAATACATGCCTGATCGTGCGCAAGCTGATGGAGGGTGCGTCTGTGGACGAATGCATGGCTGAGTTTGACAGACTCCAGGAGGAATCAAATGATAGTCAATAACAGGATGACAACATATATACATTCTTTGGAAAGCCCTGAGAGCCCGCTTCTTGAGCAGATCGAGCAGGAAGCGCTTGCGGGGTATGTACCTATCATCCGTAAGGAGACCCAGAGCTTTCTGAAGGTGCTTGTGATGATGAAACAGCCGTCCCGGATTCTTGAGATAGGGACGGCGGTTGGTTTTTCTGCGCTTCTGCTGAGCGAGTACATGCCGAAGGGCGGACGGATCACCACGATCGAGAAGTATGAGAAGAGGATCCCGGTTGCGAGGGAGAACTTCCGGCGTGCGGGAAAGGAAGATCAGATCACGCTGATAGAAGGAGATGCATTGGAAGTCATGCGGACTCTTGAAGGGCCGTATGATTTTATTTTTATGGATGCTGCCAAGGGGCAGTATATCCATTATCTGCCGGAGACAGTCCGGCTGCTTGCGGACGGCGGAGTGCTTGTGTCAGATAATGTGCTGCAGGACGGAGATGTGATCGAGTCCAGATTCGCCGTGGAACGGCGCAACCGCACGATCCACAGCCGTATGCGGGAGTATCTGTATGAATTAAAACATCATGGGCAGCTAACGACCTCTATCATTCCTTTGGGGGACGGAGTGGCAATTAGTGTGAAGAAGGAGAGAATGGTATGAACAAGAGACGACCTGAGCTGCTGATTCCGGCGAGCAGCCTGGAGGTATTGAAGACAGCGGTTATATTCGGCGCTGATGCGGTCTATATCGGCGGGGGAAGGCGAAGAACTTCTCGAAGGAAGATATGCGGGCCGGAATTGAGTTCGCCCATGAGCACGGAGCAAGAGTTCATGTGACGGTGAATATCCTTGCCCATAATGATGATCTTGAAGGCGTAAGAGAATATCTTCACGAATTAAAGGAGATGGGACCGGATGCGCTGATCATTGCGGATCCGGCGATCTTCGATCTGGCGGGGGAGATCTGTCCCTCAATTGACAGGCACATCAGTACCCAGGCCAATAATACCAATTACGGAACCTATCGTTTCTGGCGGAGGCTGGGAGCGAAGAGGGTGGTATCCGCCAGAGAATTGTCGTTGGAAGAGATCAGAGAGATCAGAGAGCATATTCCGGAGGATATGGAGATCGAGAGCTTCATCCATGGGGCAATGTGTATCTCTTACTCGGGCAGATGCCTTTTGAGCAATTATTTTACCGGACGGGACGCTAATCAGGGCGCGTGTACCCATCCGTGCCGGTGGAAATATTCGATCGTGGAGGAGACGAGACCGGGGGAATATATGCCGGTCTATGAGAACGAGCGCGGGACATTTATCTTCAACTCCAAGGATCTGTGTATGATCGGGCATATCCCGGAGATGATCGGCGCTGGGATCGACAGCTTCAAGATCGAGGGGCGTATGAAGACGGCGCTCTATGTGGCGACGGTGGCGAGGACCTACCGCAAGGCGATCGACGATTATCTGGAGGATGAAGCGAAGTATCGGGCGAATATGCCCTGGTATCTGGACCAGATCTCGAACTGCACGTACCGGCAGTTTACGACGGGGTTTTATTTCGGCAAGCCGGATGAGACAAGCCAGATCTACGACAATAACACCTATGTGAAGGAGTACACCTATCTTGGGATCATCGGGGATGAGAAGGACGGGATGTACAGGATCGAGCAGAGGAATAAGTTCTCCGTGGGTGAGAAGATCGAGATCATGAAGCCGGATGGCAGGAATGTGGAAGTGATTGTCAATAAGATCACAGATGAAGAAGGGAAGGAACAAGAGAGTGCCCCCCATCCGAAGCAGGTGCTGTATGTGGACCTGGGAGGTAAGGCGGACAGGTATGATATTCTGAGAAGGGCGGAAGAGTAGTTCAAATACTTTTAGATGGAAAAGCACAAATAACGTGGATTTCACATAGACTATATCAAATATGCCCAGAGGTGCTTCTCTTGAAATCATTTCCCCAACCCCTCACAGCCGCGGAAGAAAGATATTATATGCAAAAATATACGGAGGGAGATCTTGAAGCGAAACATACCCTGATCGAGCGGAATCTGCGCCTCGTTGCACATATCGTAAAGAAATATCAGTCTTCCCCGGAAGATACGGAGGATCTGCTGTCTATAGGCACGATCGGGCTTATTAAGGCGGTTGTGACGTTCAATCCGGATAAATGTGTCAGGCTCGGAACTTATGCCGCACGCTGCATCGAGAATGAGATCCTGATGTACATGCGGGCGAAGAAGAAGTCGTCGAAAGAGATCTCGTTGTATGAGCCCATCGGGACGGACCGGGAGGGCAATGAGATCCAGCTTTTTGACATTATAGAGTCGAAAGAGGACGACGCACACAGAAAGGTAGAAATAGGCGATGATATCCGGATGCTGTACCATAATGTGGAAGCCGAACTGTCGCCGAGGGAACGCTTGGTGCTGAAGATGCGGTATGGATTGTATAATGAAGAAGAATATACGCAGCGGGAGATAGCGAAGCAATTAGGAATCTCCCGTTCTTATGTTTCCCGGATCGAAAAGAGTGCGATCGAGAAGCTGCGGGGGTTTTTTTAGTATAGAATAAGGGTGCGGGCTGCTGTAAAATGACGGGTTTACGCAAGGCATGGGATTCCATACGTGGTGTAAACGCGGCATTTTGCAGCAGCCTTTGTTTTTATCGTGGTTAAAGAAATCTTCACCTCCTTAAGAGAATCTTTAGAAATGAAAGAATGGGGCAAGTTTATCTTCAGAATATGTTTAGAAATACATAGCGGGGTTCTTTAGATTTTTGGAATAAAATAATCTTCATCAAACATAGCTACACAGTGTTTACGAGGAAGTGAAGGGGGATCCACATGAAGGTAATGATTTTAAGCGGAAGATTTGGATTTGGGCATGAGATGGCGGCAAATGCGATACGGGAGGAATTCGAAAGACAGGATCGTCAGATCGAGATGATACAGAAGGATCTGTTGGCGTATTTCTATCCGCATATCAATAGATTGATCTACGGAGGATTCAGTCTGGTGGCGGAGCGCTGCCATGGTATCTATAACCTGGTGTACAGGCTGTCAGAAAGAATGAATGCAGAGATCAGGCAGGGCGGTTCTATGCTGTACTTTAAGTTTAAAAGGATGATGGAAGAGGAGCAGCCGGATCTTATTGTCTGTACACATCCGATCTGTGTGAAAGCGGCGGCATTCTATAAGGCGAAGACGGGAGATCAGGTGCCTCTTGTATCTTGTATCACCGATACTTCTATACATATGGGATGGGTGGCGGAACAGGTGGACACCTATCTGGTTCCGACTCCTGAGATGAAAGAATATCTGATCCGTATGGGAACCTGGGCGGATGTCCTGGTGACCGGAATCCCGGTGCGGCAGCAGTTCCTTGAACGGGAAGAACGGGAGCCCGAGGAGCGCAGGATGCGGAGATTGTATGAGATGGACATGGATACAGGTATGGATCTGGAGTTGAATGGAGATGGGAAACCGTCTGCCTGCAGGCGGGTATTGGTGATGGGAGGAGGACTTGGGATCATGCCGGGGCTCGAAGGGCTGCTTGAATCTCTGCATCAGATGCCGGGCGTCCATACGACGGTGATCACCGGAAAGAATCAGAATCTGTACCAGAGATGGGCAGGTCGTTTTGCAGACGTCGAGGTGTTGGGGTACGTTGGGGACATTGCAGACCTTATGAAACGATCCGATCTGGTGATCACGAAGGCGGGAGGGATCACGATGTATGAACTGATCCACAGCAGGGTGCCGATGTTTATCATCCACCCATTCCTGGAACAGGAGATCATGAATGCAAGATATGCGTCGGAGCGAGGGATCGCAAAGGTCGTATGGGGGCAGGAAGAAGATTTTATCCAGGAATTGCAGGATCTTCTAATGGATCCTGAGAAGCTTAAAGAGATACAAGGATGCATGCTGAGAGCCGGGAAAGAGATGATGGATACCGGGCTTGATGAGGCTGTCAGAGAGATGTCTCAGAAGGCAGACAGATACAGGTCCGTATTCCGTTATTCTGCTGCGGATCGTTTCCCGTCAATATGTCAGATGCAGACAGGATTTGGCGGTTCGGGAAGACATTACTTGGTCTAAGGGGGAATGTGTGATGGAAATGATAGAGATGATCAGGATCGCAGCCGCAGGAATGCTGTTGTGCTGTATCATATTACTGTGTTATAGCCTGGTGCCGTCCGCAGGGTTAAAGTATCTCTGGAAGCGCAACAGCAGGAAGAGATGGCGGGAAGGCAGGACAGATAAGCGGTTATATCTGACATTTGACGACGGGCCAAGTAGAGAATATACAGGACAGCTTCTGTGTCTTCTGAAACAATACCGGATCAGGGCAAGTTTCTTTGTTGTGGCTGAATTCGCAAGGGAGAACCCGGACTTGATCGAATGGATGATGGAAGAAGGCCATCTTGTGGGGATGCATTCCGTGCAGCATAAGAATGCACTCTTAAGGGGCAGGAACTTCATCAGGACAGACTTCACGCAGTCAATGGAGACTATGGAGGGGATGGGCTGCAAGGCAGAGTATTACCGTCCGCCGTGGGGACATCTGAACCTGTGGACATTATTCTTTGTCAGATATTGGAATCTTAAGCTGATCTTGTGGGATGTGATGGCAGAGGATTGGTCGGCGAAGGAGACTGCCGCGTCGATCGAGAGGAAGCTTCTCGGACGGGTATTTCCCGGAGCGGTCATATGCCTTCATGACGGAAGAGGCGCGGCAGGCGCGCCGGGCAGGACGCTTGAGGCATTGGGAAGTTCCATTCCGGCGTTGTTGGAGCAAGGATATGTATTTGAAAGGATGGACGCCTATGAATACGAATCTGTCTAAACCGAAGGTGTTACGGTATGCGATGGTTTTCCTGGTATTTGTCTCCTTTGTACTGTTCCTGTTATTGCGCGGGACAGATATCAGGACGGTGGGGAATGCATTGTCAGAGACTTCTGTTTCATTTCTTGCGGCGGGTATTCTGTTGGCGGAGGTGTTCCATCTGGCGGAGGGGATCAATATCCGCATCTTACTTACGTCTTTCGGTTATCGGGTTACCTTCTGGCAAGGAATGAAATATGCTTATATCGGTTTCTTTTTCAGTTCCGTAACGCCGTCTTCCACAGGGGGGCAGCCGGCACAGCTCTACGCCATGAAGAAGGATGGAATAGAGATTGCCCATGGGACGCTCGCACTCGCCGCAGAGCTTGCAAGCTTTGAGATCGCGGTATTTTTCATGGAGATCGCGGCGATCGCCGCGCTGATACAAGGGAGGATAAGACCGTCAGGGGAGCTTATGGTACTTGCCGTATTGGGATTTCTGATGAATATATTATTCATTGCGGGACTTCTCGCCGTGATTTTTTCTTACAGGCTGAAAGAGGGGATCTTGCGTTTCCTGCATATGCTGATCGGAAAACTTCCGGTCGGAAATAAAAAGAAATGGATCGATAGATTTGACGGAGCGTTCCGTGATTTTCAGGCATGTGCGGACTTGATACGCAGGGAACCCAAGGTCATGGGAAAGGTGCTTGCGGTGAGCGTATGCCAGGTGATCTGTTGGTTCAGTATTCCGTATATGGTCTGTCTTGCTATGGGGGAGAATACGGCGGGATATCAGCAGGTCTTCCTGCTTCAGACGGTCTTGTTTATGACGGCGGCGCTGCTGCCCTTCCCGGGAGCGGCAGGGATCAGCGAATATGCGTTTGTGAAGCTGTTCTCAGGGGTCTTTACCAGGCATCCTTTGTCGGTTGCTACGTTGGTAAACAGAGGGATCAGTTTTTACTGCCTTCTCTTGATCAGTGTGGTGATGATGGCGGTCTTATGGAAATATGGGAAATCAGGGGAGAGGGCGGTGATTTCTTTGCCGCAGAAATCGGATGCCTGAGATTCTGGTACACTAGTGTGCTGACTGAATATAATACGGTTAGCACACTAGCTGTGAAATGTCGAAATTTGTCTGGAAAAATTTCTTGCGGAATTCTTAACTGAGTATTATGATAAAAAGTATCTAATTATTTGATTTTGCCAAGGCGGTTAAGCAAAGCAGCCGATGGCAAGTCTTTAAGTTATAATTTCAATGTTCATGTTGTCATGCCGATCGGCAAAATATCACAAAACATATTAAAGCAAAGAATATATTCACAGAGAAAGGAGTGAATGCATGTCATTTAGTACGGTCTTGTCTGCCGCGATCCAGGGTCTCCGTGTCGAGATCATCCATGTCGAGGCAGATGTCAGCAACGGCCTGCCCATGTTTCATATGGTGGGCTATCTTTCCTCAGAGGTGAAAGAAGCCTCCGAACGGGTCAGGACCGCGATCCGCAATTCAGGTTTCCAGTTACCTGCGAAGAAGACGGTCGTCAATCTGGCTCCGGCGACAGTCAGGAAGAAGGGCGCGTCCTTTGATCTGCCGATCGCGCTGGCTGTCCTTGCGTCTATGGGGATATTCCCGGAGGAAGAGTTAAGAGATACGCTGGTGGTGGGAGAGCTAAGCCTGGATGGAAGCGTCAAAGAGGTGACGGGAGTCTTGCCGGTTGTGATGCAGGCGAAAAAGGAGGGGTGCCGAAGATGCATTCTGCCCGTGCAGAATGTGCAAGAGGGAGCGTTGGTAGAAGGAATCCGGATAGAGGGAGTATCCCATCTTAAGGAAGTATGCCGGTATCTGAGAGGGGAACTAAAGACTGGGATAATGGCAGGCGAGATATGCCGGGAAGCGAAGACGGATCAAAAAGAGCCGGCAAGACTGGATTATTCTGATATACAGGGGCAGGAAGCGGTGAAACGCGCGGCAGAAGTGGCGGTGGCAGGAGGGCATAATCTACTGTTGGTAGGTCCGCCGGGAAGCGGGAAATCTATGATCGCAAAGCGTGTTACGACGATCCTGCCGCCGCCCACCAGGGAGGAGAGTATAGAGATTACCGGGATCTACAGTGTCCTTGGAATGGTGGATAAGGATCGTCCGCTGATAACAGGAAGACCCTTCCGAAGCGTCCATCATACGGTGACAAAGACGGCGTTGGTCGGAGGCGGGATATCGCCGTCGCCGGGAGAGATCAGTTTGGCGCATGGGGGCGTCCTGTTCTTAGATGAACTGACGGAATTTCAGAAATCCGTTCTGGAGGTATTAAGGCAGCCGTTGGAAGAACGGCAGATCCGGATTACAAGAAGTCAGGGGAACTTCGTATTTCCGGCAAACTTCATACTGATCTGTGCCATGAATCCCTGCCCCTGCGGGAATTATCCGGACTTTAACAGATGTACCTGCACGCCTGCGCAGATTCAGCAATATCTTGGGAAGGTCAGCCAGCCGTTCCTGGATCGGATGGATATCTGTGCGGAAGCTCCAAGGATCCGGTATGAAGCGCTTACAGGAGAGAAGAGGCAGGAGAGTTCTGCTGAGATCCGGGACAGGATATGCAGGGTGCGGATCGTGCAGCAGGAAAGATATAAGGGGAGGAAAATATGGACAAATGCTATGATGGGAGTCAGTGAATTGAAGGAATTCTGCAGTCTCGGAAAGGGCGAAGAAGAGCTGATGCAAAAGGCATACACATCTTTGAGGCTTACGGCAAGGACGTATCATAAGATCCTGAAAGTGGCAAGGACCATCGCTGACCTGGACGGCAGCGGGACGATCAGGGGATGCCATCTGAAAGAGGCGCTGGGGTATCGGATGATCGATAAGAAATATTGGGGAAGGTGACGGAATATGATGTATGAATACTGGTTTGCGGCGATCCCAGGGGTGTCGGACCGGAAAAAAAGATTATTAAGAGAAGAATATGGAGAGGGGAAAGCCGTATATTATATAGAAGAAATGCGGCTTCGGATGCACCAATTCCTGGAAGATAAGGAGACCGAGGCGATCCTGCGGGCAAGAAAGGGGCATGATGTTGAGAAAGAGTGGAGAGAACTTGAGAAGAAGAATATTCGGTTCGTTCCGTATTTTGCAGATGAGTATCCGAAGCGGCTTCTGCAGATAGACGATGTTCCTTATGCGTTATATGTGAAGGGAAAGCTGCCGGCAGAGGATTGTCTCAGCATAGCAATCGTGGGAGCGAGAAAATGTACTCCTTATGGGGAAGAGCTTGCCCTGGAATATGGAGAATGTCTGGCGGCAAATGGGATACAAGTCATAAGCGGGATGGCGAAAGGTATCGACGGAGCCGGGCAAAGAGGTGCGCTGAACAGCGGGGGAGAGACATACGGCGTATTAGGATGTGGCGTGGATATCTGCTATCCCAGGGAACATATCGGGTTGTATATGGATATGCAGGTGAAGGGAGGGGTATTGTCGGAGCAGCCGCCGGGAAGGCCGCCTCTGCCGGTATATTTTCCCATGAGGAACCGGATCATCAGCGGTCTGTCCGACGTCATACTGGTGATGGAAGCAAGAGAGAGAAGCGGTTCTCTGATCACTGCGGATCTGGCGTTAGAGCAGGGCAAGGATGTGTATGCACTCCCGGGACCTGTGACAAGCCGGCTCAGCCAGGGGTGTCACGGACTGCTGCGGCAGGGGGCGGGGATCCTGATCTCACCACAGGATCTGCTTGAAGAATTAGGGGTTGGCAGTCAGCAAACTGAACAAAAATCTGACAAAATAAAAAAAGTGCTTGAAAATCACGAAAATGTGGTGTATAGTTGTCTCGGTTTGTTCCCAAAAGGAATCTGTGATCTGACAGAAGAGACGGGACTTCGTGTCCAGGAGTTGATGGACTGTCTGATTACTTTAGAAATAAAAGGATATATACGGGAAATATCAAAAAATCATTATATTAAGGTCCGGTGACCGGACAAATGCTGGTTATATTGGAGGAAGCAAAGATATGGCGCGCTATCTTGTAATCGTGGAATCACCTGCCAAGGTGAAGACAATAAAAAAGTTTTTAGGAAGTAATTATGTGGTGACCGCATCGAACGGCCATGTAAGGGATCTACCTAAAAGTCAGCTGGGAGTTGATGTGGAGCATGATTATGAGCCCAAATATATCACGATCCGCGGGAAAGGAGATATTCTTGCAGGGCTCCGTAAGGAAGTGAAAAAAGCAGATAAAGTATACCTTGCAACTGACCCTGACCGTGAAGGAGAGGCGATATCATGGCATCTGAGCAAGGCGCTGAAGCTGGAGAATAAGAAGACATACCGGATCAGTTTCAATGAGATCACGAAGAATGCGGTAAAAGCATCGCTTAAGAATGCGAGAGAGATCGATATGGATCTGGTAGATGCTCAGCAGGCAAGGAGGGTTCTGGACAGAGTTGTGGGTTACAGGATCAGCCCGCTTCTGTGGACAAAGGTAAAGAGAGGATTAAGCGCGGGACGCGTACAGTCTGTGGCGCTTCGGATCATTGCAGACCGGGAAGAAGAGATCAACGCGTTCATTCCGGAGGAATACTGGACTCTGGATGTGGATCTGAAGGTAGAAGGGGAGAAGAAACCTTTGACGGCTAAGTTCTATGGAACAGATAAGAAGATGACGATTCGTTCCAAGGAAGAACTGGATGCGATCCTAAGCGAGATAGAATCAGAAGAATATACGATAGATGATATCCGCAAAGGCGAGCGTATGAAGAAAGCGCCGATCCCTTTTACTACCAGTACGCTGCAGCAGGAAGCGTCCAAAGCGCTGAATTTTGCCACGGCGAAGACGATGCGTATCGCACAGCAGCTGTATGAGGGAATTGATATCAAGGGAAACGGAACGGTGGGACTGATCACGTATCTGCGTACGGACTCCACCAGAGTATCCGAAGAAGCGGATCAGAATGTGCGGGAGTATATCGGAGCGAATTTCGGAAAAGAATATGTGGCGGTAAGCGAGGCAAAAAGCGGCGGGAATAAGAACATTCAGGACGCCCATGAGGCGATCCGCCCGACGGATGTCAGCCGTACTCCGGCGGCAGTCAAAGAATCTCTGAGCAGGGATCAGTTCCGTCTGTATCAGCTGGTGTGGAAGCGTTTCGTTGCGAGCAGGATGCAGCCGGCGCGGTATGAGACGACGTCCATCCGGATCGCGGCAGGACAGTATCGCTTTACCGTTGCGGCGTCGAAGATCATATTCGAGGGTTTCCGGACAGTCTATACGGAGGCGGAAGAAGAGAAGGAGAAGGGTAACGTACTGGTGAAAGGGCTGGATCAGGATACGAAGCTGACGAAGCTGGATTTCGAAACGAAACAGCATTTTACACAGCCGCCCGCCCATTATACGGAAGCATCCCTTGTAAAGATCCTGGAGGAATTAGGGATCGGGCGCCCAAGTACGTATGCGCCGACGATTTCGACTATTATTGCCAGACGGTATGTGGCAAAAGAGAATAAGAACCTGTATCTGACAGAGATCGGAGAGGTGGTCGACCATATCATGACGGAATCATTTCCAAGTATCGTGGATGTGAATTTTACAGCCAATATGGAGAGCCTCCTGGACGGCGTGGCAGAAGGGAAGGTAAAGTGGAAGACGATCATTGAGAATTTCTATCCGGATCTGGAAGAAGCGGTTGAGAAGGCGGAGAAAGAGCAGGAGCAGGTGAAGATCGAGGATGAAGTGACGGATGTGATCTGCGATCAGTGCGGCCGCAACATGGTCATCAAGTACGGTCCGCATGGGAAGTTCCTCGCCTGCCCGGGATTCCCGGAATGTAGGAATACGAAGCCTTATCTGGAGAAGATCGGCGTTCCGTGTCCGGTGTGCGGCAAAGACATCGTGACACGTAAGACGAAAAAAGGCAGAAGATATTACGGGTGTGAAGATAATCCGGAATGTGAATTTATGTCATGGCAGAAGCCGTCTGTTGAAAAGTGCCCAAGGTGCGGAAGTTACATGGTCGAGAAGGGAAATAAGCTTCTCTGCGGCGACGGGCAGTGCGGTTATGTAGAAAATAAAGAAAACAGTAAAGGGAGAAAAAAATAATATGGGAATTCATTGTAAAAAAGGGAATTGTATGATAATATAATTTTCAAAGGATGGAGGTATGTCAATGAGTGTACAATTATTAGATAAGACCAGAAAAATCAATAAATTACTGCACAACAATAATTCAAGTAAGGTAGTATTTAATGATATCTGTGATGTACTTACTGAAATCTTGGATTCCAATGTGTTAGTAGTTAGTAAAAAGGGAAAGATACTGGGTCAGAGCGAGTGTAAAGAAGTGCCGTGTATCAGAGAATTGATCGAGCAGGAGGTAGGCAGGCACATAGATGTGATGCTGAACGAACGCCTTCTGAGCATACTGTCAACGAAGGAAAATGTGAATCTGCAGACATTGGGATTCTCGGAAGAAGCGGTATTGGGCTATCAGGCGATCATTACGCCGATCGATATCGCAGGTGAACGCTTAGGTACATTGTTTATCTATAAGAAGGGGCAGACATACGAGATCGATGATATCATACTGAGTGAATATGGTACGACGGTAGTGGGACTGGAGATGCTCCGGTCCGTGAATGAAGAGAGTGCGGAGGAGACCAGGAAAGAGCATATTGTCCAGTCTGCGATCGGTACACTTTCTTATTCTGAGTTAGAAGCGATCATCCATATCTTCGAGGAGCTGGATGGAACAGAAGGGATTCTGGTTGCCAGTAAGATCGCGGACAGGGTTGGGATAACCAGGTCGGTGATCGTCAATGCCCTCCGGAAGTTTGAAAGTGCGGGAGTGATCGAGTCGCGTTCTTCCGGAATGAAGGGAACTTATATCAAAGTAGTAAATGATTATGTGTTCACAGAATTAGAACATATCAAGGCGGAACGTATGAAATGATCATGATCTGCGATGAAAAGGGTATTGGGAGACCGATACCCTTTTCAGGCAAAGGGGCAGGATGGAAAGAGCAGGCAGGAAGGGAGAAAAGCAGGGCAAATGTATGAGGCGTGTTCAGCAAAGATCCGGATGTACCGCATGGTACTCAAGGAGGGCCGTTTTGACGAAAAAGTCCATCATTGCAGTGTGATCTCGTATAAACCGGAAGAAGAGTGCATATACTTGATCGCAGAGGATACGGAACTTACGGAATTTTCACAGGATGGCAATTATGAGTGCAGGATCAAAGCGCCGGACGGAGAAGAGACCTGCATGGGAGTCATAACAGACCGATATTGGAACAAGTCCGGAAGGATATTGAAGTTCCGGATCAAGAATGGATTTTATAAAAATCTTGTAAACTAAATATAAAGTGTGTTGACAAAGTCAGCAGAGAGTGCTATTTTATATCTAGAGTTTCTTAGCACTCTCTTTTTATGAGTGCTAACAACATAGATATAAATTGAAGGAGGCATAAATATGAAATTAGTACCATTAGGAGACAGAGTTGTATTAAAGCAGTTAGTTGCAGAAGAAACCACAAAATCCGGAATCGTGATTCCAGGACAGTCTAAGGAGAAGCCGCAGCAGGCAGAGGTTATTGCCGTAGGACCGGGCGGAACCGTAGACGGAAAAGAAGTAAAGATGAATGTTGCGGTTGGACAGAAGGTGATCTATTCCAAGTATGCGGGAACGACCGTAGAGATCGAGGATGAAGAGTTTATCATCGTAAAGCAGGATGATATCCTTGCAATATGCGAATAGACGGATGATCGAGGATACAGATAATAGGATAATAAAGAATAACAGATAATAAAGAATAGCAGATAGCAGGAGGCATGATCATTATGGCAAAGGAAATCAAATACGGCGCAGAAGCAAGAAGCGCATTAGAATCAGGAGTAAATCAGCTGGCAGATACTGTCAGAGTAACACTTGGACCAAAGGGACGCAATGTTGTCCTGGATAAATCATTCGGCGCACCATTGATCACGAACGACGGTGTAACGATCGCAAAGGAGATCGAACTGGAAGATGCGTTTGAGAATATGGGCGCACAGCTGATCAAGGAAGTTGCTTCTAAGACAAACGACGTAGCCGGTGACGGAACAACGACGGCAACCGTACTTGCACAGGCAATGGTGCATGAAGGAATGAAGAACCTGGCGGCAGGCGCGAATCCGATCATCCTGCGCAAGGGTATGAAGAAAGCGACAGACGCTGCAGTAGAAGCGATCGCAAAGATGTCAAGCAAATTAAAAGACAAAGCTCAGATCGCAAGAGTGGCTGCGATCTCAGCCGGCGACGACGAAGTAGGCGAGATGGTAGCAGACGCTATGGAGAAGGTTTCTAACGACGGTGTTATCACGATCGAAGAGTCCAAGACCATGAAGACAGAACTGGATCTGGTTGAAGGTATGCAGTTTGACCGCGGATATGTGTCTGCGTATATGGCTACGGATATGGATAAGATGGAAGCAGTTCTGGAAGATCCTTATATCCTGATCACGGACAAGAAGATCTCCAATATCCAGGATATTCTTCCTCTGTTAGAGCAGATCGTACAGTCCGGCGCAAGATTACTGATCATTGCCGAGGATGTTGAGGGCGAGGCGCTCACGACATTGATCGTGAATAAACTCCGCGGAACCTTTAACGTAGCGGCTGTTAAAGCTCCGGGTTACGGCGACAGAAGAAAAGAGATGCTTAAGGATATCGCGATCCTGACAGGCGGCCAGGTGGTATCTGATGAACTTGGCATGGATCTGAAAGAGACGACGATGGATCAGCTTGGACGTGCGAAGTCTGTTAAGATCCAGAAAGAGAATACCGTTATTGTTGACGGCCTGGGCGATAAGAAAGCGATCGCTGACCGTGTATCCCAGATCAAGATGCAGATTGAAGAGACGACATCTGATTTCGACAGAGAGAAGCTTCAGGAGAGACTTGCGAAGCTTGCAGGCGGTGTTGCGGTGATCCGTGTTGGCGCCGCGACAGAGACTGAGATGAAAGAAGCAAAACTTCGTATGGAAGATGCGCTTGCGGCAACAAGAGCTGCAGTAGAGGAAGGGATCATCGCCGGAGGCGGTTCCGCATATATCCATGCAGCCAAAGAAGTTACGGCGTTGGCGGAAGGCATGGACGGAGACGAGAAGACAGGCGCTAATGTAGTACTGAAGGCTCTGGAATCTCCTCTGTATCACATTGCGGCAAATGCAGGTCTGGAAGGCTCCGTGATCATTAATAAAGTAAAAGAATCTGCACCTGGCGTGGGATTCGATGCGCTGACAGAACAGTATGTAGACATGGTAGAGGGAGGAATCCTCGATCCGGCGAAGGTTACAAGAAGCGCGCTTCAGAATGCTACAAGCGTTGCGTCTACCTTATTGACGACAGAGTCTGTTGTGGCGAACATCAAAGAGGACGCACCGGCTATGCCGGCAGGAGCAGGTGCCGGAATGGGCATGATGTAATATAGAGAAAGAAAATTTTTAGAAAACTCCTTGAATGAGGAGTTTTCTTTTTGTATCAAAATGTGTTACAATACACTATAGTCCGGCAGTTCCCTGCAAGTGGGGCGCCCGGGAGTAAATAGTAAAGAATACGGAGGAATAGAAAGGATGAATGATTTCTATACGGAACAGATGGTAAAAAAACAGACAGATATGAAGGATATGTTAACGAAGGCGGTGTTGGTCGCAGTTACGATCGTTTCCTTTTTGATCGTATTGATGTTCCCGATCGGGCTGATCCTGCCCATCGCCATGATCGTATTGGATGTGTTTATGTTCCGCAGGCTTAATGTGGAGTACGAATATCTGTTTCTGAACGGAGATCTGGATATTGACAAGATCATGAATAAAGCAAAGAGAAAGAAAGTATTCTCTGTTAATGTAGGAGATCTGGAGCTTATGGCGCCTTTAGACGCGGTGGAGCTGCGTCAGTACCAGAATGCAAGGACTTATGATTTTAGTTCGGGAAATAAGCAGGCGAAGCGGTATGTGCTGGTAGTATCAGGAAGCGGGGAATTGAAAAAAGTGATCATTGAGCCAAACGGTACGATCATAGAAGGATTTTATATGATGGCGCCAAGAAAGGTGCTCCGGTAAGAAAATAAAATCAGAAATCTGTTGACAAGCAGTAGTATAATTAGTTATCATATCATTTAATACAAATTCAAGAGAGAAAGAGAGGATGACGATCATGGGAAAGATTATTGGAGAAGGAATTACATTTGATGATGTCCTTTTGGTGCCGGCTTATTCAGAAGTAGTTCCAAACCAGGTAGACTTATCGACGTATCTGACAAAGAGCATCAGGCTGAATATACCGATGATGAGCGCGGGTATGGATACCGTTACGGAACATCGCATGGCGATCGCGATGGCACGTCAGGGAGGTATAGGTATTATTCATAAGAATATGTCGATCGGGGAACAGGCGGAAGAGGTAGACAAGGTAAAGCGTTCGGAGAACGGCGTTATCACAGATCCGTTCTACCTGTCGCCCGAGAATACACTGGAGGATGCCAATAATCTGATGGGGAAGTTTAGGATCTCCGGTGTTCCGATCACGGAGAACGGAAAGCTTGTGGGTATTATTACGAACCGTGATCTGAAGTTTGAAGAGGATTTTACAAAGAAGATCAAGGAGTCTATGACTTCGGAGGGGTTGATCACGGCAAAGGAAGGGATCACCTTAGAAGAAGCGAAGACGATCCTTGCAAAGGCGAGGAAGGAGAAGCTTCCGATCGTAGACGATGAGTTGAACCTGAAGGGCCTGATCACGATCAAGGATATAGAGAAGCAGATCAAATATCCGCTGTCGGCAAAGGATTCCCAGGGGCGTCTGCTCTGCGGGGCGGCGATCGGTATCACGGCGAACTGTCTGGAGCGGGCGCAGGAATTAGTGAATGCAAAGGTAGATGTTGTGGTCATGGATTCCGCACACGGTCATTCGGCAAATGTCCTGAGGACCGTGGATATGGTGAAGTCAAAGTTCCCGGATCTTCAGGTGATCGCCGGCAACGTGGCGACGGCGGAAGCGACGGAAGCTCTGATCAAGGCAGGTGTAGATGCCGTCAAGGTGGGGATCGGACCGGGCTCCATCTGTACCACGAGGATCGTGGCAGGTATCGGCGTACCGCAGATCACGGCGGTCATGGATTGTTATGAAGCGGCGGATAAGTATGGGATCCCGGTGATCGCGGACGGCGGGATCAAGTATTCCGGAGATATGGCGAAAGCGATCGCAGCGGGAGCGAATGTCTGCATGATGGGAAGTATCTTCGCAGGATGTGATGAGAGTCCGGGAACATTTGAGTTATTCCAGGGCAGAAAATATAAGGTATACAGAGGCATGGGATCCATCGCGGCGATGGAGAACGGAAGCAAAGACAGGTACTTCCAGTCTGATGCGAAGAAGCTTGTACCGGAAGGCGTAGAAGGACGTGTCGCATATAAGGGTACGGTAGAAGATACCGTGTTCCAGCTGATGGGCGGTCTTCGTTCTGGTATGGGATATTGCGGGACGCCTACGATCGAAGAATTGAAGAAGAACGGAAAGTTTGTGAAGATATCCGCAGCGTCATTAAAAGAAAGTCATCCTCATGATATACATATTACGAAAGAGGCACCAAACTATAGCGTAGACGAGTAGGAAACGGGTATCGTCTTCGGATGATAACAGGCAGCAAGATGAACAGACTGTAAAGTTAACAGGCATGGAAATGAGTAGAGACTGTTGTAAAATTCGGAGGTTCTGCAATATATGGATGTGAAGAACATTGTTGTCGCGCCATATAGTGTGGGTCTGCTGTTTTCAACAGTCTTTTCTTTGACTCCCGCGAGCAACGAGGGAAAGAAGCGGGGCAAAGGATTAGAATAAGGATTGGAATAAGAAAGAAAAGAGGCAGAATATGAGAAGTGATTTTGGAATAACGGCAAAGGGCGAAAAGGCGTCATTATATACGATGAAGAATCAGAAGGGCATGGAGATCGCGGTCTCGGACTACGGCGCGGTTCTGGTAAAGGTTCTGGTTCCGGACAAAGAAGGGGATCTTCTGGATGTCGTGCTTGGGTATGATGAAGTAAGCGGGTATGAATCGGATGGGCTGTATCTTGGGGCGACTGTAGGAAGGGTGGCAAATCGTATCGGAGGCGGACAGTTTGAGCTGAACGGAAGGAATTATACTTTGACAAAGAATGATGCTCAGAATACGCTTCATGGCGGAAGGGATTTCTACAATAAGAGGATGTGGCAGGTGGAAGAGGCGCCAGCCATATCACGCTGCTGCTCCACAGCCACGACGGCGATCAGGGATTCCCGGGAACGGTGGATATCAGGGTGACATATACGCTGACAGAAGACAATGAGATACGGATACATTATCATGCGGTTCCGCAAGAGGACACACTTTTGAATCTTACGAATCACAGTTACTTTAATCTCTCGGGGCATGCATCCGGGACGGCTATGGATCAGGAGGTTGTGATCTGCGCGGATGCATATACCAGAGCTGACGCACAGTCTATCCCGACGGGTGAGATCGTCCCGGTAGACGGTACCCCGATGGATTTCCGGAAAGGGAAAGCGATAGGTGCGGAGATAGAAGCAGATTATGAAGCATTGGAATTCGGCAAAGGATATGACCATAACTGGGTTATCAACGGAGCCGGATACCGTCATGCCGCGTCGATGTATTCGGAGAAAACCGGGATCGGAATGAAGGTATACACGGATCTTCCGGGGATGCAGTTCTATACCGGCAACTTCATCACGCATGCGGATGGAAAAGACGGGGCAGTCTATCAGAAACGCGGCGGCGTCTGCTTCGAATCTCAGTATTTCCCGGATGCGGTGCACAAAGAGAATTTTGAATGCCCTGTGGTAAAGGCAGGCACTGTATACGATACTACCACTGCATATCACTTTAGTCTTGTCTTACAGAGGGATTGATGTAAGAACTGTTAAAACGTGTGATAACGGCATTCTCGCTGCCGGAAGAGTACATCTTCCGTATGGTCTGTACTTCCAGGGAACGATCGGAGGAATCCAGCACCTTTGTCTCAATTTCTATGGGTGTGTCTTCTGTCTTCGTACCCCAGATCGTTGCGGTGAGGCTGCCGTTCTCGTAGGAAACCTCTAGCTTGACGGGGTATTTCTTATCATTTACAATACGGAAGTCCAGATCGCCCCATGCTACGGCGGCGTCCATGCCTGGATCGGCGTAGCTGGAGACATAGGTATGGCACCAGCGTTCGGGGATATCAAGGCCGGCATAGAGGGCAGGTATGAAAAGCGTGGTGGATACCTGGCAGATACCGCCTCCATATGCCTGGATCACCTTTTCACCCTGGGTGGCGTTTGCCTTTTGGAATCCGGTCTCTGCCGTCTGCTCCCCCACCGTCTGATTGAAGGAGAATTCTTCACCGGGAAGCAGGATGACGCCGTTGCATTTGGCGGCGGCAAGCTGTATATTTATGATGCGGTTTGCCGATCCGCCTGCTCCGGTCGTGTGTGTGGCAAGCCGGTCTTTGAACAGATTGTCTTTCAGGTCCTGCGTAGTGATCTCGGGCTCCGTATAGGCAAGGGCTATGGACACAGTACTGCCCTCCGAGGCTTCGTTCAGGGCTTTTTGCGCCGCTTCCCGGTCAAAGTCCACACCTCTGGCAGATTCTGTGATCTGGTAGCCGTTGTTTGGATCCAGGGAGGCATTCACGGGTTCGGAGCGCATCTCCTGGTAGATCTGTTCGATATCCGTTGGTTCCAGGATTCCGGCAGCCGTCGGGCAGGTGATTTTGCTGCCATAATCTCCGGCTTCGAGGGCGTCAAGAATCTGTCTGGTAAGGGCGGCTTCATCCGTGACGGTTCCTGCTGTTCCGATGGTAAAGACCAGTTGTCCGTCTTCTTCCTGATAGGAAGTCGGAACCGTACTGCTGATCTCTAAGAGACCGGCGTCTGCGATCCTATTATGGAGGGCGTCCAGATCCTTTATGGAGGGGAGCGCCATAGTCTGCGATCCCAGGATAGCGTTCCTTAACCAGCAAAATCCCCTCAGAAGGAATCCTTTCTGGCTGTCGGAGAGGGACTGCGCGGCAATAGCCTTACAGTCAAGCTCCAGAAGGCTGCCGATATCAAGAGTATAGGAAGTTCCGTCGGCGGTGACGGTGAGGACGGCATTTTTGCGGCGTGCGTCGGTATCCGCTTCTAATGCGCCGGCGGCGTCAGGAAGCGTCATGCCTCCAAGGGAGACCTTGTTGACCGTCGTATTGGGCAGTATGCGGTCCGTCTTCACCGACGCGCATAGAATGAGGTAAGCGGCGGCAAGAAGCAGCGCGCCTGCAGTAATGAGAAAAATTATGTGCTTCTTCTTTTCTTTTCTTTCATCCATGGTTCCCACATCCTTATCTTTTTCTGTATTTTAACATTTTTGGCGGTCAGAAGCAATCATGATCGGGCACCGATAGTTTTCATAATTTTCTAAGGAACTTTTAACGAAAATTAAAATAAAATATGGTATGATAATAGAAATAATACGTGACGGAGAAATATATGCAGGCAGAGAAGACAAAAAAGATAAAAAAAGTAAAGAAGACAAGTAAGGTACAGAAGGGAAAGAAGACAAAGAAACCGGAAAAGGCAAATAAAGTACAGAATAAGAAGCTGCGGCGCAATATGCGTATCGGCATTGCGGTATTGGCTATTCTGCTGGTTATCCTTGGATCGGTCAAGATCTTTAAACCGTCGTGGTTTACGGATATGTATTTAGAACTGACCGAAGAGAAGATCGAGGCTGTCGAACCAGAGATCGACGTGGAGCTTTTGACTGTGAATCCCTATTCAAGACCGGGAACGCCGACGGAGAAGATCACGGGAATTGTGGTGCATTATACGGCAAATCCCGGAGCGACGGCGATGGATAACAGGAATTATTTTGAAAATTTGAAAGACGGGCACGATACACAGGTCAGCAGTAATTTCATCATAGGGCTTGAAGGCGAGATCGTTCAGTGCGTCCCGACGTGGGAGGTGGCTTACGCATCGAACAGCCGTAATATAGATACTGTGTCTATCGAGTGCTGCCACCCGGACGAGACGGGCAAGTTCAATGAGGAGACTTATAAGTCTATGGTGCAGCTGTGCGCGTGGCTGTGTATGAAATTCGAGCTGGACGAGAATGCCGTGATCCGGCATTATGATGTGACAGAGAAAATATGTCCAAAATATTTTGTAGAGAATGAAGAGGCATGGGAAAAATTCAAAAAGGATATCAGACGGACGCTCAAGGATTTTTAGGAATATCTTGCGAAGCGAGGATTTTACTGCTATAATACGTTTGACCTGATATAATCCGGATCGTATACTAGGAGTGAAAAAGATGAATAAGCTGGAGATGTACAGAGAGCAGTTGAGTCTGTGTGACGACAAGATCATCGACGCGTTGGTAGAACGTAATTCTATCATAGAGAAGATCATGGCATATAAAGAAGAGTACGGGATACCTATTTTACAGCCGCAGCAGGAGGCGAAGCAGAAAGAGAGACTGGAGGCAAAGCTTGCGGGCAACAAATATAAAAAGGAGATCAACGATGTTTTTTGCCGTATCCTTAAGAACAGTAAGAAGATCCAGGCGAGAAAATTATTTGACTACAATATCGTATTGATCGGTTTTATGGGCGCGGGTAAATCTACGGTATCCGAATATCTGAGTACCATGTTTGCTATGAGGATCGTTGAGATGGATCAGGTGATCGCTGAGCGGGAGAAGATGAGCATTCCGGATATCTTCGCCACTTATGGAGAGGAATATTTCCGTGATCTGGAGACAGGGCTTCTGGTTGAGATGCAGTCTCATAAGAATACGGTGATCTCCTGCGGAGGCGGCGCCGCGCTTCGGGAGCGTAATGTGGCGGAGATGAAGAAGAATGGAAGAGTCGTACTTCTGACCGCGAGTCCGGAGACTGTCTATGAACGGGTGCGGGACTGTGAGGACAGGCCGGTGCTTAATGGAAGAAAGGATGTAAAAGGAATCTCGGAACTGATGGAACAGCGCCGCGAGAAATATGAAGCGGCGGCGGACATCGTGATCAATACGGATAATAAGACGGTGCTCCAGATCTGTGAGGAACTGGTCTGGCGTCTGGTGGAGATGGAAGAGTAATTATGTTTGAAATGTTTTTTCCTGACAGATATGTGGCGTCCACATATGTCATTGATTTTGAAAAATTATATGAAGAGGGAGTCCGCGGGCTGATCTTTGATATAGATAATACGCTGGTTCCCCATGGCGCTCCGGCAGATCAGAGGGCGGTCGCCTTGTTTGAGAGGCTTAAGAAGATTGGTTTTGAATGCTGCCTGATCTCGAATAACCAGGAGCCTCGCGTGAAGATGTTTAATGAGAAGATCCATGTGAATTATGTGTATAATGCACATAAGCCGTCGGTGAAGAATTATTTTAAAGCGATGGGGATCATGGGAACGGACCAGAGCAATACGGTGTTTGTAGGGGATCAGCTTTTTACTGACGTGTGGGGAGCGAAGCGGTCCGGGATCCGTAATATCCTGGTGAAGCCGATCCACCCGAAAGAAGAGATACAGATCGTGTTGAAGCGATATCTGGAGAAAATCGTATTATATTTCTATAAGAAGAGCCTCCGTTAAAAAAAAGGTTGAAATGTGACGGAATCTATTATAGAATTAGAAAAGATAAAAGAATGAATGAACGCGCTGTCCGGCGCGGCTAAGGAGGATTTATAGAATGGCTGACGCTTATATTGAGAAGGGTACCACGTACGAGATTGATGGAAAGGTATTTGAATGTTTAGAGTTCTTACATGTAAAACCAGGAAAAGGTTCCGCATTTGTACGTACGAAATTAAAAGACGTGATCAACGGCGGTGTGATCGAGAGAACGTTCAATCCATCTAAGGATGTCTTGAAGAAAGCATTCATCGAGAGAAAGGATGTGCAGTATCTGTACAATGACGGAGATCTGTTCTACTTTATGGATATGGAATCTTTTGAGCAGACACCGGTTGGAAAGGATGATGTGGGAGATTCTCTTAAGTTTGTGAAAGAGAATGAGATGGTTACGATGAAGTCCTATCAGGGCAAGGTATTTTCCATTGAGCCTCCATTTACGGTTGAGCTTCAGATCACGGAGTCTGAGCCGGGAGTGAAAGGGAATACTGCTACGGGCGCAACAAAGCCGGCGATCGTTGAGACGGGCGCGCAGGTTATGGTCCCGCTGTTTGTAGAGCAGGGAGAGAAGATCAAGATCGATACCCGTACGGGCCAGTATCTGTCCAGAGCATAATGGATCTTTTGGCAGAGTGTGTTTGAAAAGGGCTTTGCAGATACGTGCTGCAGAGTGTCTGGAATGTCGAAATATGTCTAGTGAAAAGTCTTGCATTTACTGCAGGACTTTTTTATAATTATATTTACCATAATATTTCAATTTTCAATTATTTTCTATATTTATCCATGGCAGAGTTCCTGCCGGTTTTCACAAAAAGTAGATATGCTGTTAATAAAGAAAGGAGAGGAATGACATATTATCAGTTTATCCATGAAGTGGAGTTAAAAGTAAAGGAAGGGGTGAAGGAAGATGTAACGGTGTATATTCATTCGGCGGTCAAGAATAATGGCACGCCAAGGCACGGTCTGACGATTGCCGAGACAGGGCTTAATATATTCCCGACGATCTATCTGGAAGAGTATTATCAGCAATTCCAGACAGGAAGCAGTATAGAAAGTATAGCAAGAGACATCCTAAGGCTCTATGGGGAGCTGCGGTTTCAACGGTCTTTCGAGAGTGAATCGATCAAGAACTATGACAAAGTAGACCGAAAGATCGTCTATCATCTGGTGAACCGTGAGGCGAATAAAGACTTGCTCAAGGAGGTTCCCTTTGAAGAGTATCTGGACATGGCGATCGTGTTCTATGTATTGTTGGAGGTGAATTCCTATGGAATGGCGTCTATGATGATCAAAGACGAGCACCTTGCCATGTGGAATGTGACGGAGAAGGAGATCTACCGCAAGGCGTGTAAGAATACCAGGAGGCTCCTGCCCTATGAATTCAAGACGATGAAGGCAGTTCTGGAGGAAGTGCTGGATATGGGCGAAGAAGACAAGGAGGACGTCGTATTTGTGCTGAGCAACCGGCTTAGAAGCTACGGTGCGGCGGCTCTTCTGTATGAAGGGCAGCTTGAGGGTATCGGAGAATACTTAAGAGAGAATTATTACGTACTTCCGAGCAGTGTGCATGAAGGTGCGACCCGTTTCGCCGTATAAATTAACAAAGGGCGAGGGTTGCAATTAGTTATTCTAGTTGTAACAACAACTTATTTTCCGAGAGGTGGAATGACGGGGTAACGCCTTGAAACGCCTCCTTTGATACTCCGAATAGCGTCTTACAGCTGCATATGTAAGGGGTTATAAGCTCGGTGAAGTCGGCTGAGAGCCATCCTAACGTGTAATGACGAGGAAATGCGAACCAGAGGTGGTCGAGTGGATGATAGGCCGGAAGTCTATAAAATATCTATGGCGAGAATGTTGTCTATACAAGGGCAACTGACGAACTCTTGAATGAAAGGGTCTAAAGTATCGGGTATGCAGAAATGTATATATGACGTAGCGTCAGGTAAGTGTGGGTGAGTAAAACATTCGTTATGAAAATCCATGTAGTGTTACAGGTACTACCAAGCTTACAGGCTCAAAGAGAGCGCCTAAGGGTATATGTACAGATAGGAAAATAGGAACGGGGAAAGCTGACAACGATTAGGAAATGCAAGTCCAATGAGGCGGTCTGTGGCAACACAGTTTATGTCAGTGAGAGTAGGGGCAATGTACCTGTGAAGCGGTGATAATAAGCCGCGGAGGGATAGCCCCAAGTCAAGTTAATCCATTAAAACTTAATATGGTAAAAAGTGTTTTGGGTTCGAGTATGACTAAGAGAAGAAATCTCCCGTAAAGGAGATGATAAGCTGATTAGTGAAGGATTGTGGAACGAAAAAACGCTGAAAAAGACCAATGGTTATCGAGTTCTAGTCGGTAATGCCATTATTGAGTAAATAGGTTTAATTTGATGGAGCGCCGTATGAGGTGAAAGTCTCATGTACGGTGCGGAGCGGGGGAAAAGGTGGAAAGTAGAGGAATACTTCTACTCAGACCTTACCTATCGCTATTCATCGTCGTACCGGAAAGCGCTGCGCCAAGGCGGGAAGAACTAAAACGTCTTGTGACGGAGATCAATACGACACAAGTAGACGCAGAAGAAGTACTGTCAAACCATGCTTACTATTATGATAGGAAGAAGGGGAAATTACTCCTTTAGAAGAGTAAATAGAGGGGAATTATAAAAAAGTAGAGGAAATGTGAGAAATGTTGATTTTATTGTTTCTGAAGAAGATACAAGAAAACAGTATGAAACGGCACAATATATAACCGACGCAATTGAAAAATATTTGACAGGCGGCAATGAAAGATAATATGAAAACTAAATAGAGACATAACAGGCATCTGGCAAAAGTCAGGTGCTTTTATGTTCTCTAAAGATCCAGAAGCAGTACAGCCGGGCTGTTTAAGAATAGGTGATACTGCAGGAGCCGGCTGACGGTAAAAGTCCAATAATGTATCGAATCATACCCAATTATACAATATTTATTTTCAAAATAAAAAAATTTGTATATATTGTGCTTATCAAGTAAATCAAGACCATGGTAAAAGTACTTGAGACAAAATAGAAAAAGTGAGGTAGAAAAATGAGCGAAGAAAAGAAAATCGAAAATAGGGAATTAGAGGCAGCGGAAACAGTAAATGACGGTGCAGGCGAAGATGTAGAAGGATACAAAGTCTGCACGACATTTAAACAGAGATGTGCCCATGATTGTTGGTTTTTACATAATGCCGTAGCGTCTGCTGTTGAATAATCGTTAAAAATCTATGGATAAGCAGATTATTGGAGTTTAGCTTACGATAATCTGCTTATTGCATAAGAAGGGAAGGGATAATAATGTTGGAAGTCAAATCGGTTAGCAAATCATATAAAGTAGGGGTAAAGATATATGAGATATTGAAGGATATAAATTTTTCAATATCAAAGGGAGAATTTGTTGCGGTAATGGGACCCTCAGGAAGTGGAAAGACAACATTATTAAATTGTATTTCATCTTTTCTGCCCTGTGATTCAGGAGAAATAATTTTGGATAATAAAGACATCACAAGAATGACAGAGAAAGAAATTGCAGAATTATGTAATAAGAAACTGGGATTTGTGTTTCAAGACTTTATGCTTTTGGACGGATTGACTGTGTTTGAGAACATTTGTATCCCCAATCTTATTGCTAAGACATCTCTTGATAAGATGGAAAATAAGGCAAGACAATTATTAGAATTTTTTAATATAAAAGAAATTTCTGATAAGTATCCGGCAGAAATTTCCGGGGGCCAGAAACAAAGAACAGCTGTAGCAAGGGCTTTAATGAATGATCCGTTATTGGTGTTGGCAGATGAACCAACCGGTAATTTAGACAGCAATTCCAGCAAAGCCGTAATTCAGGCGTTTACGCAGGCGAAAACCAATCTGGGTGCGACCATATTCATGGTCACACATGATACATTTTCAGCTAGCTACTGTGACCGGGTAATTATTTTAAAAGATGGAAAAATTGTAAAACACCTTACCAACCATAAGGACAGGAGAGATTTTCATGATACATTACTGGATGTTTTGAAAAAGTTTGATGGCGGTGAATGCATATGAAAAGAATCTTAGTAAAATTGAGGAAATATAACAAAAATAAATATAGACAGTTCACTTTCTGCTTAATTGTATCGATTACACTAGTATCATCTTTTGCATCACTGATTCTAAGCAATATGATAAAAGCTGCATTACCATCCGGTGGAGATTCACAAATGCAGGCAGGAATTCTTTTTATCATAGATCTTATAGGCTGTTTTCTTCTTATATGGTATGCTGAAAATTTATTTATTAAAAGTAAAAGCAAAGAGTTAGGGATTTTTCTTGCTCTTGGAACTGGGCGAGGTAAATTGAAAAAATATTTGGTAAAAGATATCATGCCGATCCTATTGAAATGCTCTCTTGTAGGTTTATTGCTTGGTAACGCATTAACTTTTATAATTTGGAATCTCTTTAGAACA
>OFFP01000693.1_pt1 | contig 26630 bp, 23 predicted proteins | sample 1521431 | NCBI WGS metagenome assembly OFFP01 (sample SAMEA3504104, study PRJEB24116) | mouse gut metagenome | biome: mouse gut; feature: mouse-associated habitat; material: faeces | place: Denmark | collected 2011
ATGCATGTAACCGTCATATTCCCTTCCTTAATACTCTGCCCCGGTTTTATCACAACTACGCGAACTTCATAATCCTTCGCTTTTTCTGCCAGTCCCTCCCATAATAAAGATTTCCATTCTCCATACACGACGGCATGAAAAAGCTCTGAAACATACTTGCTCCAGAGCTTTCAGTTACCTCTATTTTTTAATTATTTTTCTGCGAGCATAACTCTGCACCGCTTCTTATAACATGCAATCCCATATTTCAGGATGTTCTCTACTCCGTCATCAGATAGATCAGCCTCATATCTAGTATACTCAATCTGTTTCAATGCCTCCTTACATGCCTCGTCCAAATCTCCGTCATGTGCATATTTTACTTCTATGATAATCCCCATATCTCCAGTATCCGGTTCTGCAAAAATGTCCGCATATCCTTCTCCCATTTCCCGGTTAGAAGAAATTCCCCACCGATTTTTCACGCTTAAAATTCCAAGCAGAACACCATGATAAAAATTTTCTTTCATTCCCGTTCTTACAGCTGTATCACGGATACTGATGGTCTTCCTTAAATAATCATTAAAAATCTTTTCGACATTCTCTGCATCCTTATTTTGCAGGGCATCACAGAAACAATTCAGCGTATCCCCATCTTCCCGGACGTTCTCCCTAAAAAATTCCATAATCTGCGTCACGAAAATATCCCGGATCTCCAGATTCGGAATTGCCAGCCTGAACTGTCTTCCTTCCGCTTTTCCTCTCTTTGTCAGATAGCCGGTCATAAAAAGCAGGCTCCAGATATGGCCGATCGTTTCATACATTTCCGGATACGTAAGCTCCTGGTAGATTTCCTTCGTGATCACTTCGCCTGCTACCAAATGCTCGATCTCCCGCTTTGTTGCGGCATCTGCAGATTCCTGAATAAACCTTTTCACCGCATTGTTGCTGCTGGTATTGATCCAGTAATTCTCCGGCTGCGCTTCCTTATCATCCAATAATGAATCACAATAATTTAATACATCCCATGGACAATATATTTCCAGCAATCCAAAACGATATCCATCATACCACTCCTTTATATCGCCGAACCGCTCTTCCACGCCATAATATTCTAACATACTTATCACTTCACTGCTGGTAAAGCCGAAATACTCCGCAAACTCTTTATCAGAGATCGTCCTCACTTTAAAATTATTCAATCCTGTAAAAATACTTTCTCTGGCGATGCGCAGACATCCAGTAATCACGGCAAATTCGAGGTTCTCATTTGTTTTGAACGCCTGACTGAACAAAACTCGGAGCAGTTGGATCATCTGAGAATAATAATGGTTTTGGTATGCCTTGTCGAGCGGCACATCATACTCGTCTATCAGGATAATGACGCCTGCTCCATAATGTTTCCTCAACATCTCCGAAAGAAGGAGGATACTTTCCTTCTGCACGTCTTCCTCCAGATAATCAGCATATAATTCTCTTAACGCATGCTTATCTATCTCCGTAAGCCTGTCACTTTCCAACAGATATTGATGTCTGCGAGCTTCTTTTTTCAAAACTCTGGACATCATCTTTTGCGCATCCGCATATGTCTCCCCGCTGACATCCTTTAAACTAACCGCAATGACAGGATATTTGCCCATATGTTTCCTGCACAACTCTGTGTACTTTGCAATCTCCAATCCGTCAAATAACGATGGGTCTGCCCCAACTTCAAAAAATGACCGAAGCATATCCAGATTCAGACTCTTTCCAAAACGGCGGGGTCTTGTAAATAAATTCACACTCCCTCTAAATTCCAGCAAGTCTGCTATGAATCTTGTTTTATCTACATAATAAAACCCTTTCGTCCTGACATTCCGAAAAAACTCTTCTCCAATCGGAAGTTTTTTCATTTCTGCCATGCAGCGTCACCTCCTGCAAAATGTAATCCCATTTATTCCGGCTATAACAAAAGATATAACAATTTTATTATACTAAAAAAAATTCTCTCCTTCAATAAATTTACGTTCAGAAATCTGCCAGTGTCGCTCCCACATCCTTCTTGAACTTCTTCCACGCTTCTTCATTTTCCACGAAATACTTAGGACAGATTTTTCCGGTCACATCATGGTGGCGGATGACATCTTCCTCATTCAGTTCAAATTTCATGCACAGCCATGCGCAGAGCTGCACCATGGAGCGATAGGTATCATCATTAAACTTCCCCGACTCGTCGGGATGACAGCACTCAATGGATATGGTGTCTATATTGCGCTCATTGGAAGCATACGCAACCTCCCATGTAGGGACGCACTGGATAATCTCTCCTTCCAGCCCAATAATGAAATTACTGCTCGCCTGGGTGGTATGGGTATCCTTCAACCCTTCAAAATAATTCCGGTTATCTATGGCAGACGCTCCCGGGTTCGCCGTATAATGTACCACGATTCCTGTAATCTTACTGGTAGGCTGCCCCGGCCTTGAATAGGGGTTCACGGTCAGCAGTTCCACGTCAATCTCCGGCTCGATTGCCTCGAACTTTTCCCCCGCCTGCTCTTCATGCCTTCCCGGCAGCCACTCGGGCTTGAACAGTTTGATGAGCAGCAGGATAAGCAGCAGCACGACGAGGACAATCAAGCCGATCCCAAAATATCGCTGGATTCTCCGCCACTTCCGTGACCCATGCCTTTTCGGGTTGGAATGCCTCATCTGCCCAGACGTACTCTTCTGAGTATTCGTCATTTTTCTATGGATTTTTTTCTTCGTTTTCTTCATGTCTTTCTCCGATTTGTATTCTATTCTTATCATAACATATACTATTTATATTTTCGTAAAAAATTCCTTAGAAATTTATGAAGAGTAAAAAGACTGTCGGGAAATGCTTATCTGTAACATTTCCCGACAGCCTCGTATGCCGTTATCACTGCCTTCTGTTATTCCCATGAAAACTGATAGACCGTGACTGTGTCGTAGGCTTCGCCCGCCTTTACCACCGGTCCTTCAAACTGCTCTTTGTGTACGGCGTCCGGAAAAAACTGGGTCTCAAAGCAAGCTCCCTGACGTTTCCCGTAGATGGCCCCACCTTTTCCGTTCTCCCGCTCAATAAAATTACCGGTATAGAACTGCATCCCCGGAAGATCTGTGTACACCTTCATCTCGATTCCGGTCTGCTCCGAATACATGGCTGCGGCCTGACGATACCCTTTTCCTCTAAGCGCCCAGTTATGGTCGTAACCTTGCCCCAACACCAACGCTTCATAATCTGTTCCGATTTCCCTGCCAATTGGTTTCATGGTCCGAAAATCCATCGGCGTCCCGTCAACGGGCACAAGCTCGCCCGTTGGAATCGACTCCGCATCTGCCCTGGTATACGCATCTGCACAAATCATGGCTTCCTGCCCAAGAACATCAAAGGATGCATGCCCGGAAAGGTTAAAATAACTGTGATTCGTCAGATTCAGAAGCGTATCTGCCTCCGGAATCCCATGGTAATGAATCTTTACCTCGTTCTCATCGGTCAGAGTATAGGTCACATGGATATCCACCGCCCCTGGGAATCCCTGATCGCCGTCAGGACTATGGAGCGCCAGACTTACATGGCCTTCGTCCGCTTCTTCCACCATCCACATCCGTTTATCATAATACGGTGTCCCGCCATGGAGCGTGTTCTTGTTATCATTCTGCGTAAGCATATAGGTCTTCCCATTCAGCTCAAAAGAACCGCCGCCGATACGGTTTGCCACACGTCCTACCGTTGCGCCGAAATACAGTGTCCCTGCCTCATATCCATTCACATCGTCATAACCAAGGACAACATCCACAAGGTTCCCAGCCTTATCAGGAATCAGGACTTTCACCAGTACTGCGCCATAATCTGAAACTGCAATTTCCATCCCATTCTTGTTCTTTAATGTATATAAAAAAGCTTGCTCTCCCTTTGCCGTCGTCCCGAAATCTCTTTTCATTTTAATCTCTCTCTTCCTTTTCAAACAAATTCTACTCGTCTACACTGTAATTCGGAGCTTCTTTCGTAATATGTATATCATGCGGATGGCTCTCTTTCAGGGATGCCGCGGAAATCTTCACGAACTTCCCGTTCTCCTTCAATTCCTGAATTGTATGTGCGCCGCAGTAACCCATACCAGAACGTAATCCTCCCATGAGCTGGAATACGGTGTCTTCCACGGTTCCTTTGTACGCTACGCGTCCTTCCACACCTTCCGGCACCAGTTTCTTGGCGTCAGACTGGAAATAACGGTCCTTGCTTCCGTTCTCCATCGCCGCAATAGACCCCATCCCCCTGTATACTTTGTACTTTCTTCCCTGAAACAGCTCGAAAGTTCCCGGGCTCTCATCGCATCCTGCGAAAATACTTCCCATCATACAGACATTCGCTCCTGCCGCAATCGCTTTCGTCATATCGCCGGAATACTTGATACCGCCGTCGGCAATAATCGGGATACCATACTGATCCGCCGCCTCATAGCAATCCATGACTGCCGTAATCTGCGGAACGCCGATTCCTGCTACGATACGGGTGGTACAGATAGAACCTGGCCCGATTCCCACCTTCACGGCGTCCACTCCTGCTTTGATCAGCGCTTTTGCCGCCTCGCCGGTGGCTACGTTTCCGGCAATAACCTGAAGATCCGGGAATTTGGACTTCACCATGTCCACCGTGCGGATAACATTCGCAGAATGTCCATGTGCAGAATCCATTACCACCACATCTACCTTCGCATCCACCAATTCCTTGGCGCGCTCCAGACAGTTCGCCGTAATCCCGATTGCCGCCCCGCACAGAAGCCGTCCCTGTGAATCCTTTGCAGACAGCGGGTACTTAATCTGCTTTTCAATATCTTTAATTGTAATCAGACCTTTTAAGTTGAAATCCTTATCTACGATTGGAAGCTTCTCCTTCCTTGCCTTCGCAAGTATGGTCTTCGCTTCCTCTAATGTAATCCCTTCATGGGCAGTGATCAGACCTTCGGAAGTCATGGACTCCTTGATCTTCTTAGAGAAATCTTCTTCGAACTTTAAATCACGGTTAGTAATGATACCTACCAGCTTGCCGTTCTCTGTGACCGGGACGCCGGAAATTCGGAACTTTCCCATCAGATTGTTGGCATCCTCCAGGGTATTGTCCGGCGACAGATAGAACGGGTCTGTAATGACGCCATTCTCAGAACGCTTTACCTTGTCCACCTCTTCCGCCTGTTCCTCAATGGACATATTCTTATGGATGATACCGATTCCCCCCTGACGGGCCATGGCGATTGCCATCCGGTGTTCTGTGACCGTATCCATCCCCGCGCTCATCATCGGTATGTTCAGTCTGATGCTTTTTGTCAAATACGTTGATAAATCCACCTGGTTCGGAACTACTTCTGAATATGCCGGCACTAGCAGGACGTCGTCAAATGTAATTCCTTCTCCGATTATCTTTCCCATGATTTTTCTTCCTCTCTTTCTCTTAAAATTCGTAACATCAGGTACAGTATCTTAATATATTTAAATGCTATCATAACTAATTATGATAGCATTTGTCAACTGATTTTTTATACTTTTTCATACTTTTTTCAGACTTTTCTCAGACTTCTTCCCAAAGTTTCTATCGTATCACTTTTCTCGGCGCCAACATATAGAATCCTTCTACAATCGTCTCGTTTGGTTCAAAGAGTACCTTCCTAAGCTCGCCTTGTCCGGACAGAACCAGGGCGTACACTTTCGCCTGTCCGGTATGGGAACTAAAATCCAGCGTACGGGCATTCCGGTACTGATTCAGTTCTGCCGACTCAGCCGGCGCAAGCAGTTCCATATCGGACACGTTGGCGTTGAACAGCTTCTTTCTCTTTGACTTATTCATAATCTTATCGATGTCCAAGTCCCCGTTCAAAAACAAATATTCATATTCAACGTTGAGCCTGCGGAACATGAATACATCCAGGACAATCATAAGGATTGGCAAAATCAGGCCGATGGGATACATCAATATCACTACAAATGATACAATCGTCAACGAGACTAATATCGCCTTAATCAGGATATCCTTCATGTCCGTCTGCTTTTTTACCAGTTGTTCTGTATAAAAATCATTCATCCTCTACTCCTCCGTAGTCTTTATTGGGCAAGCGTGTAAATTTCTTCCCCTGTAGTGTGATTAATATGTATTGTATCATACCTCACCGGACTGTGCAACCGTCCAATAAATATCCATAATGGGCGGATGGGCTTTTGTCCAATAAATTAAGGAAAGAAAAAGAGAACCCCTCCTACGAGAAGTCCTCTTAATTTCACGCAATGGCCGTCAAATGCGCCTTTCTTACATCATGCCCATTCCGCCGCCTGCGCCTGCCGGCATAGCCGGAGTCTCTTCTTTGATATTGGCAACAACAGACTCAGTCGTCAGCAGGGTGGACGCAACGCTTGTCGCATTCTGCAGTGCGCTTCTTGTAACCTTAGCCGGATCAAGGATTCCGCACTCTACCATATCCACATAATTCTCTGTCAGCACATCGAATCCCGCGCCAGGAGCAGATTCTTTTACCTTATTGATAATCACGGAACCTTCCAGTCCTGCGTTGGCCGCAATATGGAATAATGGGGATTCCAGAGCCTTCAATACCACATTCGCGCCTGTCTTCTCGTCTCCGCAAAGATCCTCTGCCAGTTTTGCCACTTCTTTTGCAGCGTGGATATAAGCAGAACCGCCTCCTGCGATAATTCCTTCTTCCACTGCTGCTCTGGTCGCTGCAAGCGCATCTTCCATACGGAGCTTCGCTTCCTTCATCTCTGTCTCGGTAGCAGCGCCTACACGGATAACTGCAACGCCTCCTGCCAGCTTCGCCAGCCTCTCCTGAAGTTTCTCTTTATCGAAATCAGATGTCGTCTCTTCAATCTGCATCTTGATCTGTGCTACGCGGTCAGAAATCTCTTTCTTGTCACCCATACCGTCAACGATAACGGTATTCTCCTTCTGAACCTTTACAGACTTCGCACGTCCCAACTGATCCATGGTCGTCTCTTTCAGATCCATGCCAAGCTCGTCGGATACCACCTGGCCGCCTGTGAGGATTGCGATGTCTTTGAGCATCTCTTTCCTTCTGTCGCCATATCCCGGCGCCTTTACTGCCGCAACATTGAATGTTCCGCGCAGCTTATTGACAATCAGGGTCGTAAGAGCTTCGCCCTCTACATCCTCGGCAATAATCAGCAATCTAGCGCCTGACTGTACGATCTGCTCTAACAGAGGAAGGATGTCCTGAATATTAGAAATCTTCTTATCTGTAATCAAAATATATGGATCTTCTAAGACTGCTTCCATCTTATCCATATCTGTTGCCATATATGCAGACACATATCCGCGGTCGAACTGCATACCTTCTACCAGATCAAGCTCTGTCTTCATGGTCTTAGACTCTTCAATGGTAATAACGCCGTCATTGGAAACTTTCTCCATTGCGTCTGCAACCATCTCGCCTACTTCGTCATCCCCTGCGGAAATTGCAGCTACCCTCGCAATCTGGTCTTTGTCTTTCAGCTTGCTTGACATCTTCGCAATCGCCTCTACCGCTGTATCCGTAGCCTTCTTCATTCCTTTGCGCAGGATAATCGGATTCGCGCCTGCCGCTAAGTTCTTCATTCCTTCATGCACCATAGCCTGTGCAAGCACGGTCGCAGTCGTTGTTCCGTCGCCGGCAACATCGTTGGTCTTAGATGCAACTTCCTTGATGAGCTGTGCGCCCATGTTCTCAAATGCATCTTCAAGCTCGATTTCTTTTGCGATTGTCACACCGTCATTGGTAATTAACGGTGCGCCGAAAGACTTATCAAGAACAACGTTGCGTCCCTTAGGTCCAAGTGTTACCCTTACTGTATCTGCCAGCTGATTCACTCCTGATTCCAATGCGCTTCTGGCTTCTGCGCCGTATTTAATTTCCTTTGCCATGTCTGTCTGCCTCCTAAATCTATGATTATCTGATTTTTTAATTACATGCGCCTATCTGCTTCAAACTGATATCATTCCTTATAAAATTACTCGCAGATTGCAAGGATGTCATCCTGCTTAACGATGATATATTCTTCATCGTCAACCTCTACGTTCGTCCCTGAATATTTGGAATAAATTACCTGCTGCCCAACTGACACATTCATCTTCACTTCTTTCCCGTCTACGGTTCCGCCAGGTCCAACTGCAATGACTTCCGCCTGCTGCGGCTTCTCCTTGGACTGTCCGGGAATCACGATTCCTGACTTGGTGGTCTCTTCTGCAATAAGCTGCTTCAATACAACTCTGTCTCCTAATGGTACTAACTTCATAATTTATGCCTCCTTTTGATTATATTTATCTTTTTGTTAGCACTCATAAAAAGAGAGTGCTAAAAAACTCTAGTAATAAAATAGCACTCTCTTTCGACTTTGTCAACACACTTTATATTTAGTTTACAAGATTTTTATAAAATCCATTCTTAATCCGAAATTTCAAGACCCTTCCCGCCTTATTCCAGTATCTTTCCACGATGGAACCGATACATGCCGTATCCCCTTCCGATAACTTGATTCTGCACTCGTAATTCCCGTCCAGCGAAAATTCAGTGACTTCTGTATCCTCTGCTACCAAGTATATGCACTCCTCTTCTGGTTTATACGTGATAATATGGCAATGATGGACTTTCTCGTCAAACCTTCCCTCTTTCAGCACCATGCGGTTCATCCTGATATCCGCCCCGCTCCCCTCATACATGTAAGCTCTCCCTCCGCAATCTCTAATATAAATTTATGTGCGGTTAGATCAGCCCTCTTCCCAGGCTCTTAATCCAACCGCACAGATGTTTATTTCATACGTTCTGCCTTAATATGTTCCAATTCCGTAAATACAAAATCATTCACGACCTTAATGTAAGTCCCCTTCATTCCCGATGAGCGGGACTCAATCACTCCCGCGCTCTCGAACTTCCTAAGGGCGTTGACAATCACGGATCTGGTTATACCGACCCTGTCTGCAATCTTGCTCGCTACCAGAATTCCTTCCGTACCATCCAGCTCTTCAAAGATATGGATAATCGCTTCCAGTTCCGAATAGGACAGCGTACTGATTGCTGACTGCACGATATGTTCCTTCCGTGTCTCTTCCGCACTCTCTTCATTGACGGAGCGGAGCATCTCCAGGCCAACCACTGTCGTTCCATATTCACTTAAAATGATATCATCAATCTCATACATCTGTTCTTTCTTATAAATGAACAGAGTCCCTAAACGTTCTCCCGCAATATCAATCGGGGTGATGATTGCCTGATATCCCTGTACCGCACTCCCGGAAAATCCAAGCGTCTGCAGATTCACATTCTCCTTGGTGGATAGGATGCTCAGCAGTCTCTCGTTGAGCATAGGATCAATATGCCTGCCCACCTCCTGCTCGATCAGCTCCTTGATATACGGTACGTTGCCGCACTTGCTTCCTCCAAGTACCTTTCCCTTCCTGCTCACTACCAGCACATTTGAATCCAAGATTTCAGTAAGCACTTCACAAATATCATTAAATACTACCTTACTTGAATTATTATTGTGCAGTAATTTATTGATCTTTCTGGTCTTATCTAATAATTGTACACTCATTGACATACCTCCATCCTTTGCAAGTAATATTATCATACAATTCTTTTTTTTTCAATGAATATCCAAATTATTTTTACAACTCTTACTCAATTCTTGCTATTTTCTTTATTTTCCACATATCCGCACTTCTCGTCACTGCAGAGAAGCTTGTTCCCTTTCTCCACCATGTAGCTGCTGCAGCGGGGGCATTTCTTTAAGGAAGGCTTCTGCCAGGACATGAATTCACATTCCGGGTTATCTTCACATCCATAATATTTCCTTCCCTTCTTCGTCTTGCGCAGCACCACCTCTTTGCCGCACACCGGGCATGGAACTCCGATCTTCTCAAGATAAGGCTTGGTGTTCCTGCATTCCGGGAATCCCGGACAGGCAAGGAAACGTCCGTGGGGGCCGTACTTGATGACCATGTTCCTCCCGCACTGGTCGCAGATAACGTCTGTTACCTCATCCTCTATCTTCACCCGTTCCTGCTCTTCTTCCGCCTTTTCCACCGCTTCCTCAAGATCCGGATAGAAATTCTCAATAATTGTCCGCCAGTTCACCTTGCCTTCCGCGACGCTGTCTAAAAGGCTCTCCATATTGGCGGTAAAGTTCACATCCACAATACTTGGGAAGGATTGTTTCATAATATTGTTGACCACTTCCCCAATCTCAGTCAGGTACAGGTTCTTATTCTCCTTTGCTACATAGCGCCTTGCTATGATGGTAGAGATGGTAGGGGCATAGGTACTTGGACGCCCGATTCCCCATTCCTCCAGAGTCTTTACCAGCGCCGCCTCCGTATAGTGTGCCGGGGGCTGGGTAAAATGCTGCTTCGGCTCAAAATCTATCTTCGTGAGTTGGGAATCCTTATCCAGGCTCTTGAGCAGTACGTTATTCTCCTCTTTCTCTTCTCCGGCTTCTGTGTACACCGAACGGAAACCTTCAAAGACAATCTTTGAAGCCGCCACCGTAAACCGATACCGGCCTGCCGCAATCCGGACAGAAGTCGTCTCGTATCTGGCGGGCTGCATCCGGCTTGCTACGAACCGTTTCCAGATAAGCTGGTACAGCCGGAACTGATCCCTGCTCAGGGATTCCTTCATCGAGACGGGCGTCCGGCTCACATCGGTGGGACGGATCGCCTCGTGGGCATCCTGAATATTCTTATGCCCGTTCCCGCTCTTCGCCTCTCCTGCCGCCGCATATTCCTGCCCGTAATTCGCCGCAATATACTCACGCACATTGGCGTCTGCTTCCTCCGATATCCTCGTGGAATCCGTACGCAGGTAAGTAATCAGGCCTACTGTTCCGTTTCCTTTAATGTCAATTCCCTCGTAAAGCTGCTGCGCGATACGCATCGTCTTAGAAGTAGCAAAATTCAAGGCTTTCGACGCCTCCTGCTGCAAAGTGCTGGTGGTAAACGGAACCGGCGCCTTTTTCGTCCTCTCGCTCTTTTTGATATCTTCTACGGCGTACTTTGCCCCGTCGATTTCTTTTAGAATTTCATCCAGCTCTTCCTTGGAGTGAATCGTCATCTTCTTTTTATCCGTACCGTAGAATTTTGCCGTCAGAGGCTTTCTCTCCCCTTCGACTTTCAGGTTCGCATCCAATGTCCAGTATTCCTCCGGTATGAATGCATTAATTTCCTCTTCTCGGTCGGCTATGATACGAAGCGCCACGGACTGAACACGCCCGGCGCTTAACCCTCTCTTTACCTTCGCCCACAGCAAAGGACTGATCTTATATCCCACGACTCTGTCCAGAATTCTTCTTGCCTGCTGTGCGTCCACCAAATCCATGTCAATCTCCCTGGCATTCTTTAAAGACGCTTTCACTGCATTCTTCGTAATCTCATTAAAACTGATTCGGTATGTCTTCTTATCCTCTAACTTCAGCGCCTTGCTCAAATGCCACGATATCGCTTCCCCCTCACGGTCAGGGTCAGTTGCCAGATATACTTTATCCGCCTTCTTCACTTCCTTGCGAAGCCCGGCAAGAATATCTCCTTTCCCCCGGATTGTAATATATTTCGGCTCATAATCATGCTCCACATCAACTCCAAGCTGGCTCTTAGGGAGATCCCTCACATGCCCGTTGGATGCGGTCACCACGTAACTGCTTCCCAGAAATTTCTTTATTGTCTTCACCTTAGCCGGTGACTCCACGATTACAAGATAACGTGCCATAGCCTTGCTTCCTCCATAAACAACTAAAAGTCCTTTCCTTTGCGGACTCTGATATAATAATTCTTTGACACTTCCCGTATACAGCCCATAAGTTCCAGCGAAATCAGCTCCTGCATCAATTCAGGTACGCCATATCCGGTCTCTTCGATTAACTGGCTGACACTCTTTGGGAAGAAACCGAGACAACTATACACCACATTTTCGTCATTTTCAAGCGTTTTTTCAATTTTGTCTTTTTTTTGTTTCAAATCTTTTCCGGCAATTCCCAGTTCCGCCAGCAAATCCTCCGGAGATATCAGGATGCCCGCGCCCTGCCGGATAAGGGAATGGCATCCCTGGCTTAGCCGGCTCGTCACAGGGCCCGGAAGTGCATAGACGTCCTTCCCCTGTTCTAAAGCCTGGTCTGCCGTAATCAAAGAGCCGCTTCTCTCCTTCGCCTCCATCACCAGTACGATATCCGACAGGCCGCTGATAATACGGTTTCTCATAGGGAAATACATGGGCAGGGGCGGTTTGCCCGGAAGCTGTTCGGAAATCACGCCGCCTCTCTGTTGGATATCCATATACAACCCGATATGCTCCCGTGGATAGCAGATGTCTACGCCGCAGCCCAGTACGCCGTAGGTGACGCCACCTCCATTCAGCGCGCCTCTCTGTCCTGCGCCGTCAATCCCCCTTGCCATCCCGCTGATAACCTGAATTCCATGCTCCGCCAGATATTTTCCATAATCCAGAGCCATTTCTTCCCCATACGGCGTACATTTCCTCGCCCCTACGATTGCCGCGCTTAAAACGCCTTCTTCCGGGAGACTCCCTTTCACATATAATGCGTAGGGAGGGTCCGGAATCTGCAAAAGCTTCTTAGGATATTCGGCCGAGAAATACGGGACGAACCGTATCTTCTGCTTTTTCAGGCTTTCCCACTCTTTCCAGGCCTTTTTCTCTTTCTTTGCCTGAAGGAGAGCCTCCACCTCCTTATCCGCAAGGAACGGAAGAGCCCGCAACTGCATTTCTTCTATATAATATACGGCTCTACCCTCTTTATATTCTTCTCTCAGCAATCTTTTTTTGCAATCTGACAGATATGGGATTGCCGCAAGCCAGTATTCATATTCCATCCTTGTCACCTCCCCCAATACTTTTTGTCCATCGTGCGGTATCCGATGGCTTCTTTCAGATGATGTTCCCGGATTTTTTCGCTCGCGTCTAAATCGGCAATGGTTCTCGCTACTTTCAGAATCTTGTGGTATGTCCTTGCCGTAAGTCCAAGGGATACGAAAGCCTTGCGCATCAGCAGCTCTTCTTTTCGTCCCAGTTGGCAGAACTCCTTTAATTCTCTCACCTCTAACATGGAATTGGCCAGAATCTTCCGCTCCTTGTACCTTTTCTGCTGGATTGCCCTTGCGGCGCATACCCTGTCCCGGATTGCGGCCGAGCCTTCCCGTCTCTCTTCCCTGGCTAACTCCTCATACTGGATTCTGGGAGCCTCCACGCAGATATCCATACGGTCTAAAAACGGTTGGCTGATTTTTCCAAGATACTGCTGAATCTGTGGCTGTGTGCAGGTACATCGGCCGTAATCCGGATAATTTCCGCAGGGGCAGGGATTCATAGCGCAGATCAGGATGAAATTTGCCGGAAACACAAAGTTCCCCTGACTTCTCGTAATCCGTATCATCCGTTCCTCCAAAGGCTGCCTTAACACTTCCAGCACTGGTTTCTGGAATTCTGCCAGCTCGTCCAGAAACAGGACGCCTCCATGGGCAAGGCTGATTTCTCCCGGCACGGGAAACATGCCTCCTCCAATCAGCGCGGACTTCGTCACGGTGTGGTGGACGCTGCGGAAGGGCCTGCCTGTTATCAGCGGATGCTCCTTGTCTACCATACCAAGGACACTGTAAATCTCCGTGATTTCAATACTCTCCTCCAGAGTCGGCGGCGGCAGTATGGTCGGAATCCGCTTCGCCATCATGGACTTGCCGCTTCCCGGAGGCCCTACCATCAGCAGGTTATGTCCTCCTGCCACGGCGACCTCCGCGGCGCGCTTCACTGCCTCCTGCCCATGGATGTCACTGAAATCCACCAAAACCTCCCTGCTTTCCTCAAGGAAAGCCTCCCTCCTGCCTCCCGTAACGATTGGAATCTCCTGCTCCCCGTTCAGGTAACGGCATGCCTCCAAGAGATGCCCTACGCCGAGAATCTGCATCCCTTTGACCAAAGCGCCCTCCCGGACGTTCTGTCCCGGCAGGATACACCTATTGACCCCTTCTTCCCTCGCCTGCATCACGACAGGAAGTATCCCCGATACCTCTTTCACGCTCCCGTCAAGGCCCAGCTCCCCCACCACCAGCGTATCTTTTAGCCTCTCACCCGGGAATCTTCCCATGGAAGCAAGAACCGCCAGCGCTATCGGAAGATCAAAAGACGCCCCCTTCTTCCTCACAGTTGCAGGCGCTAAGTTCACTACCATTTTCTTTGCCGGCATCTGGATTCCTGAATTGCGGATTGCCGTCCTGACCCGCTCGGAAGCCTCCTTCACCTCCGACGAGAGATAGCCTACCATATGGAACATGGGCAGGCCGTTGCTGATGTCTGCCTCCACATGAATCAGTTCGACATGAAGCCCCTGAATCGCGGCAGACAAAACTGTACTAAATGACATTCAGAACTCCTTTCTATATACGATACTTCTGCGTTTCTTCCTTAATCTTTGATATTCCGGCCGATCCGGCCAAATAGATTGTACCGTGCTCCAAAAGCCACGGTATGATTCGACTCTCGCGACCTCGCCAAGGCCAAGAAAATCTTGACCATTGGCTTATTGCTCGCAAGAATTAGGATTGTTATGAAATGCGGAAAAATAAATCTTGGATTCTCCTTGTTCGGAATGTTTCATCCTCTCTCCGCTGTCCAATTTTATATTAATATACGCACAGGGAGATTGCAAGAAAATCTCTTAGACAAATTTCGACATTTTCCTTGTGCCTTTATATTTCCATAGGAATACCATCATTGCCCCGCTGATTGCCAGCAAGCAGTAGAAGCTAATTCCCCGGTTCACCAGTGTCGCCGCCGCCATGGGGTTCTTTGTAAACACACCGGAGAATAGCCTTACAAACGCATATTCACTGATTCCCGCCGCCCCCGGGAATGGAAGCAGCGCAGTCGTCATGAACAACACCGTCTGAAGCAGGAAAACCTGGGGATAAGCAGCCGTTTCCCCCATGGCAAGGCAGACCATATAGGGGATGCTGAACCAACAGATCACCTGGCATATGCTGACCAAGAGTGCCTTTGCCATCACCCGCGGTTTCCTGCGGATCAGGTCTGCACAAGCCTGAAAGTCCCGGAACGCTTCCTCTAGTTTTTCCTGCCATTTTTCCTTATTCTTTACCGGAAGGCGTGCGATTGCCCCATGAAGGAGGCGAAGCAGCCTGTCTTTTAGACGGCGGGAGAACATCACCGACAAAAGTCCGGTGATAAATAGGAGATTGAGCAGGAATCCAAGGACTGCCAGTACCAGAAGTTCCCCCGAGGGCGACACTTTCCCCTGTATAATCGCCGCCATTGCCATAATTTCCATGAAACATACCGCAATTTGGAAACTTGCCAGTTCTCCAATAAGCGCCAGTGTCCCGTGGGCGATCTCGATACCGTCTTTTTTCATAGCGTAGAGCTGCGCCGGCTGCCCGCCTGTGGAAGACGGTGTGATGGAGCTGAAAAAAAATCCGATATAGGCATATTTCATGCCTTGCCAGAAGGTAACAGAATTACCGAAAGAGCCTAGCAGAATCCGCAGGTTAATGCCTTCTGACAGGTGGAATACCTCCGCCAACAGAATTCCCGCAATAAGGAAAGGAATGGATGTATCTGCCAGCGCCTCCCATACGGTCCTCATATCCGTCCCCCGCAGGACGAGGAAACATGCTGCTGCCGCAAATATCAGAAAGACCGCCCCATATCGAAGAACCTTCCGTACTGACAGGTTTTCGCCCATATGCATCCTCCCTTCGCAAGTTTGTCTCTGTTCGTAAGATTGCTTACCACTCATATACATCCATCCTCCCGAAGGAATATCCCCGCCCTATCAGGATGGGCAATGCACTGCGCAGAGCCTCTATGGTGCGTCCCGGCGCTCCCGCCTCACCCCTGCCGTCATGGAGGCAGATAACGGCTCCCGGGAATACTCGTTTTAGCAGTTTCTTTTCAATCGTTTCGGCTGTCTCCTTTGCCGACCAGTCGTGGGCCATTACATCCCAAAAGGTTAATTTTAGATTCCTTCGTTTACAATAATACAATGTCCAGAGATTCAGATGCCCCCATGGCGGGCGGTAATATCGGATATTACATCCCATTTCTTTCATAGATGCCACCGACTGTTCCAAATCCCTGCGGATAAACCGCCTCCCGCAAAACAGTGCATTTTCATGGCGGACTGAATGGATTCCCACCAGATGCCCTTCTTCTTTCATCCTTTCAATCATCTCCGGGTTCTTTCCGGCAAATTCTTCGACCACGAAGAAAGTTGCCAGAATCCCATACTGTTTTAGCAGGTCTAACAGCTGCCCTGTATACTCCCTGCTCGGGCCATCGTCAAACGTCAGGAATAACCGTTTCTCTGCCCTGCCATCCTTCCATTTTCTCCGGCTTCTTCGTTTCCAGAGATATTTCATTCCCTCTGAGGGGAGCAGGCTATAGCTTAATATCCCTGCACTAAGCAAGCCCACGCTTAATTTGCGGAATATATTTTGGGTATCCGGTTTTTTCATATCCATGTTCCTCCTTATGTTCGTTTTGTCCTTCTTTCCGCTCTGCCCTGGTATGGTGACAGCTTCTCATTTTTCTTCCCCGGGCCGCTATCTCACGAACTGCTTCGGGAAGTCCCGTATCCATCATCTCCTGATGCGCGGTTCCCATACATCTTTTCATCTCTTCTAATCTTCTCCCGTCTTCCAGTATCTTCCGCAATTCTGCCGTGAAATCTTCTTTTTTATCCCAAATTACATGGGCGAAGCCTTTTCCCTGTGCATATCTCGCATTCACGGTTTCCTGCTCCAGAAAGGGGCGGATAATGAACATGGGCACTTTGCTGTGCAGACTCTCGAACAGCGTGATGCCTCCTGCTTTTGTGATAACAAGGTCTGCCTTGCGCATATATTTTCCGATATTGTCAACATACCCCAATACCTCAATATCGTCGAAGCGCCCCTGCCATGTCTCATATATCTTCCGGTTCTTCCCGGTAATTACGGTCGCCTTGACCCCCGGCGTCTCATGTAACATATATAAAAGTTCTTCCAGCTTAGGCATGATTCCAAGCCCGCCGCCCATGACCAGGACATGCTTTTGGGCTGTCCCATCTTTATAAGTGTGGTTCTGCCCTTCCTGTTCTGGTTTAAGAAACTGCTGCCGTACCGGCACTCCCGTCACCAGGACATTTTCCGGCAATGCCCCAAAGCCGATCAGATTCTTTTTCACCTCTACGGTAGGCGCCAGATAGAGATCCGCCTGTTTTGCGAACCATTCTTTGTGCATACTGATATCGGTAATGCAGGTGACAAGCGGAATCTGTCTTCCTGACTTTGCCTTATAGGTGGCAGCCGACTTCTCACAGAATGGATGAGTACACACAAGCACGTCTGGCCTGATTTCTTCCATCATCTTCCGGAATTTCCGGTAGATGATAGGACTGCTTGGCCTGTTCCTGGAATTCATTTTCCCGGAAATCTTATAGACCAGATTGTAAATCCCATGGTAACGCTCGGCAACAAGCCCGAACACTTTGTATATCAACTTACTGATGTGCGGGGCAAAATAAGCCGGAAGATCCTTCTGTATGATTTCGGCATCCGGCTCCTGCCTCCTGAATTCTTCTCTGACGGCATTTGCCGCCATCTCATGGCCAAATCCAAACCTTCCACTCAATATCAATACTTTCATAAAAATCCCCCTTCTGTCATAAACCCGTTTGCACAGCAAACCAGCTGTCTGTTTCTTTCTATGAATGTTATTTTATTCCTGAAATCTAAAGAATGGCGGTATGGATTTCTAAACATATTCTGAAGATATCCTTGTCCCTTTCTTTTCGTTTCTAAAGATTTTATTAAGAAACAGGCATGCCGCCTGGCATGCCCTTGGAGTATACTCTTAAAAATATCCCCGCAATTTCTCAATTGCGCTCTTCTCAATCCTTGAAACGTAAGAACGGGAGATACCTAACTGCTTCGCGATCTCCCGTTGGGTATATTCTTCTTCGTTATATAATCCGTACCGCATTTTCAGTACCAGCCGCTCCCGCGGCGACAGTTCGGATTCCACCTTGTGATACAAAAGCCTGATATCGTCGCTCAATTCCACCTTCCTGTGCGCATCGTCTTCTTCCGTCTCAATAATATCGAAAAGCTGTATTTCGTTGCCCTCCCGATCGGTTCCGATTGGCTCATACAACGAAATCTCCTTTGACGATTTCTTTTTTGCCCGCATATACATCAAAATCTCATTCTCAATACAACGCGCGGCGTAGGTGCCTAGCCTGACGCATTTGTCCGGGTTAAACGTCACAACCGCCTTAATCAGACCTATGGTGCCTATGGACAACAGATCCTCCGTGTCTTCCGGGGAGGCCTGGTATTTCTTTACGATATGTGCAACGAGGCGCAGATTCCGCTCTATCAGGATATGTTTCGCTTCAAGATCTCCCTCTGTATATTTTTGCATATAATATCTTTCTTCTGCGGCTGTGAGGGGTTGGGGAAATGATTTCAAGAGAAGCACCTCTAAGCGTATTTGATATAGTCTATGTGAGTTCTTCCCTTTTTGTGCTTTTCCACCAAAAGAAACTATACTGTCTTCAAATTACAAATTCCAGACAAGCCTTAAACTGGTCGCAGTCTATTCTGATGTCAAACTCTCCTCCTAATGCCTTCGTATAAGCGCTCACAATCGCCAGTCCCAGCCCATTGCCCTCACTGGTCCTTGCTTGATCCCCGCGGGCAAAGCGTTCCACGATATCATCCTTCGTGAAATCCATAAAATACTTCGCTGTATTGGTAATCTCTATGCAAATACTCTTCTGCCCAGCCATCAGTTCCGCTTGAACCATACCCGTCCCATCCGTCCTGTCCTTCTGATACGTCTTCACAAATACCCGGGTTCCCTGGGCCGAATACTTCAACGCATTTTCAATCAAATTCTGACAGATACGGTAAAAGTACGCATTATCTGAAAAGACTTTCGTATCTTCCCCTGTAAGCTGCATCACAAACTCAATACCGCTTCCCTTGACCCGGTCGTCCATATCTGCAAAAATCTGTTCTATCAGCCGATTTACCTCTAACCATTCCTTATTAAGCTCCACATTCCCGCTGCTGGCTTTAGCCAGAGAGAACAGACTGTTGATCATCTCCTTTAACTTCTCTGTCCGCGCAGAAACCACGTCCACATAATCCCGCACGACGTCACTCAATTCTTCCTTCTTAATCAGCTCAATATAACCAACCATAGAGGTCAGGGGCGTCTTCAAATCATGGGAAACATTCGTAATCAAATCAATCCTAAGCTGGTCGCTGCGCGACACCTTCTCAAGGCTTTTCCGTTCAATCTCCAAGGCTTCCGCAAGACGCATCTGTAAACGCTCGTCCATCCGGTCGAACACATCATCCAATTTCCCGTACCAGAACTTCCTGCTCCTCCACCATGCAGCCAAAAACTGTACCAAGACCGTAAAAACCAGGACATAGCCCGTCGCATAATTATAGTGATAGTACCCGCCGCCAAACCACATGCGGATACCATTCACAAGTCCGTACAGATACCAGACTGCCACTAATCCAGCCAAAGCAAAAATCTTGCAGAGCCGCTTCATGAAATCCGACTCACTCGACCTCCACTCTTCAATACCAGGCTTCTGCCCATTGTCCCAGTCTTGATACCTCCGTTCCAAATACTGCTTTAGAAGAAGCGAAATCCCACACCACATACAAACATTCAGCAATATCCCAAACCCCAGCACAGTCCCCGTGGAATAAGACCTGCGGTAAACAACCTGGATTCCGAAACCAAACACTCCGAGAACTGTCAGAACTAATCCCGGAACCGAAATCCACTTTTTCTCCAAAAAAATAGCTCCCTTTTCAATTAAACTTTTCCATTTTATATCCAATACCCCACACCACCTTTATATATCTCGGTTTCTTAGCATCAATTTCCACCTTCTCACGGATATGGCGGATATGCACCATGACCGTATTCTCCACGGCAAAATCCGCCCGCTCCTTCCACACCAGCTCATAAATCTGCTCCGCCGGGAAAATCTGTCCCGGATGCTCCATCAGAAGCTCAAAAATCTTATATTCCGTCGCAGTCAGCCGAACCTCCTCCCCCTCCACGATTACAAGCCGCTGCTTTTTATCCAGCACCAGACCGCCATTGACAATCCTGTCTTCATCCGTCTCAGGCTTTTCGGCTCCCCAGGCATGATAACGCCGCAAATGTGCTTTCACCCTTGCCGTCAACTCCGCCGGCTGGTAAGGCTTCTCCACATAATCATCCGCTCCCAGCACCAACCCTGACACCTTGTCGCTCTCCTCCGTCTTCGCCGATAAAATAATCACAGGAATCTTACTCCGCTCCCTAAGCTTCATCAAAGCAGACAGCCCATTCATCTTAGGCATCATCACATCCAGCAAAATAAGATCTATTTTCTCCCTCTCCAATGCTTCCAGAGCCTCCATGCCGTCATATGCCTTAACCACCTGATACCCCTCATATTTCAGCAATTCACTAATCGAATACACAATCTCCCTGTTGTCATCCACAACCAATATCGTCTCCGCATCCATAGACATTCCTCCGTTCCTTATATCTTCCGTCCGGTACATCCTCTGCTCGATAAACCAGTATATTCGCCTGATGTTCCTTACACGGATACTATAATATATCCCACTTAAAAGAAACTCAACATAAATCTTAAAAGTTTCTTAATGCACTTATACAAAAAGAGCCGCCGGAAAACGCCAGAAAACATTTTCCAACAGCCCAACTTTATCATGACTCCCCAAAATGCTCCAGAAAGCACCCCTCCTCATGGGAATAAATCACTCCGATCGCCTGCAAGTAGGCGTAAATAATCGTCGTCCCGACAAAATTCATGCCCCTTCTCTTCAAATCTTTCGATACCTCATCCGAAAGCTCCGACTGTGACTTCCCCTTCTCATAGACAACCTTGCCTTCCGTAAACCCCCAGATATAATCTGAAAAACTTCCAAACTCTTGTTGTATACTGCGGAAAACCTTCGCATTTGACACAGCGCTTTGAATCTTCCGCTTATTCCGGATAATCCCCGGATTCTCCCTGAGACGCTCCATATGCTCCTCGTCATAAGCACAGACCTTTTCCAAATCAAAATAGTCGAACGCTTCCCGGAAATTCTCCTGCTTATTCAGCACACACTCCCAGGATAGCCCTGCCTGAAAGGATTCCAACACCAACATCTCAAACAATTTATGGTCGTCATACACAGGAACACCCCACTCCTCGTCATGATACCGGATATACCGCTCATTCTTAGGATTCGCCCACTGACATCTCGTCTTACCATCTACCCATTCCATATCCACATTCCTCACATCTTATTCTCATTCATAGTCCATCATTCCTTCAAATTCCCGTCTCGCCCTATATGCAGGAATACAGAAAGACTGTTCCCGGTTGACTCGGTTGCCCACATAGACGTAACTTCCGTCCTCCTTCCTGCGAAGCGTCACCTCATGGGCGTAGTAGCAATCCAACCCTTCCTCGACCGACACCGCTTCCACATACGCCGTTACCGTCCCGTCCCCATTCTCCACACATCGCACCACCTCCGGAAATGAAGGCTGCAATTGCTGAACCCGGTTTCGGATTCCAATCGCACTCCACGGATATCGTCCCGTCTCTCCATTATATCTTCCATAACGCTCCATCTCTTCAACCGAGATATCAAAATACTTTCCTATCACAGATTCAAACTCTTCTTTGGGAATCCCATCCGCATACACCTCTTCTTCCAGTCGTTTTCCATTTTCCTTTGCATACAGGAACTCAAACAAATCGTTAAATTCAATCTTATCCATCCCCGACATATCCCAGTCTACCAGAAACAGATTATTGCAGAAATAACTGACCGGTTCAACATATTCCTTAGCAATCTCTCTGCACTGCTCCTCAAGAGGCAAAACCCTGCAGAAAATATGCATATCCATCTCCTGATTCCTGGACAATGCCTTCTCCCAAATCAGCCACCCCTTCTTCGTATACTCCCATCGGTACGCCTGAATCTTCTCTAACTGCTGGAGCGCAGGTTCCATGCTGTCACCAAACATGGCGCTGGCAGAAGTCACCATCATCTCGTCTCCCACAAATGTGAGATGATAGTACCGGAAGACAAATGCAGAGTTTACCTGAAAAAATTCCGTCTCCGCATCCTTCCCTGCCAAAGCGTTTCTCAAAGCGTCGTCTACCTGTCTATAGTTCGTCAGATTATAGTCCCGGCTTCCACAGGTGACAGAAAGTCCCTGGGCCGCACCAATCTCAATCATCTCATGCAAGGCATCCTCAACCACGTCTCCCTCTCCGCCAAAACTATGTTTGCTGATTTCTGCCTCTGTACCAGCAGCGTCAGCTATCCTTCCGTAAACCTCTTCACAGCTTTCCATAAATGAAAACAGCTTTTTAATCGTCTCATCTTATTCCTGCCCATCCATCTCCATGACTTTCAGCCCATAGTCCTGCTCATCCATGTCTCCTATACTGCTGCCTTCACCGCCATTACCGCCAGAATCCGGGGCTTCACTCCCGCTGCTGTCAGAATTCAGAATCTCACTTTCGCTTTCGGAACTCCCTTTCATCCACCATACCAATAATATTGATATCAAAACCAAACATAATATCATTATGATAACAATCCGTTTTCTCATCCTGCTCTCCTGCTGGCATATCATTTCCCGGCATTCATCTGATTTTCCGTTACGAATTCTAATTACCTTCTATAAACTACGTACTACGCATGTAATACTTGTAGTATGAATGATCCGTTCCTCCTTGTCAATCATCTTTCCGCTATTGCTATTTTCCCCGTAACCATTTATGATAAAATCAGATACGAAGCCATCAGAAAGGAGAGATGCACCATGTCCGGCAGGCAAGTAAAACTGGAACACGCAGAAAAAGGCAGTATCCTCTATCACTATACCAAAAGCAACGGTATCAACGGCATTATCAATCATAACTGTTTCTGGGCGACAAAGAGCGATTTTCTAAATGACCCCAATGAATTTTCCCATATCCGGGGAATCATAGAAGAAGTATGCCGGGAGACTATCCCCAAGACGGCATTGAGGGAGATGTTTCTGAGAGATTCTATTTATGCCGGAAGAGAAAAGAACCGGGAATACTTTGTTCTGTCATTTTCAAAATGCAGGGACAGCATTACCATGTGGTCCGAGTTCGGCAATAAGACTGGCTACAACATCGGTTTCCGGAGCAACGAAATCATCGCAAGAATTGAAGAAGCCGCTGAGATTGCCTATCATGGGCTTGTCGTCTACGATACAAAGCAGCAGAAGCAGTTAATCCGCAGAATTATCTGCACTTCCCTTCCTAATCTGCTGCGGATGCCCCTCGAGGATATCTTAGAAGCTGCAAACCGTGACCCAAAAGACAGCAACTACCAGAAAGCGTGCAGAAAATTCCAGAAAACGGCAGAAGTTTATGCAATGTTCTTTAAACATGAAGGGTTTGCAGAAGAACAGGAATATCGGTTTATTTTCAAAAAGCAGAAAGAAACGACTGTATACTTTCGTCCCAAAGATGGTTTTATGCTTCCCTATATTGAGATTCCCCTAAGTACACGGAACCTTCCCATCGAGGAAATCATGGTCGCACCCCAAAACCATATCGACCTTGCAAAAAATGGGATGGAATATATGCTGCATGCCAAAGGATATGATGCGGATGTGTCTTTATCGAATATCAAGCTGAGATACTAATATTTCAGTGGTTCTGTTTCCAACCACTACTATACCCAAGGGCACACCGTAATACATACCCTTCGGATGGGTGGACTCCGTCCAATAAGGTATACCCAAGGGCACACCTTATCGGACGATAGTCCGCCCGCCCCGACAGGGGCATGGAGCACGGGCTCCCCTTAGGGTATGCTCTCATATGCCACTTTCAACATCTCAACAATCTGTGCCTCCGGAAACCGGCTGCTGTCGATACAGAAATCATAGGTACTCATATCCATCCACTTTTCATCTGTGAAGTACTCATAAAAGCTTCGCCGTTCCTTATCGGCTTTTTTTACATATGTACGCGCATCCCTCTCTGAGATCTCCATACGCTCGGCAGCTACCTGCACCCGATATTCAAACGGAGCATGGATGAAAACTTTCAGGCAGTCTTCTCCCAAAATCTGGCCGGCACAACGCCCGATAAAGATACACTCTTCCCTCTTGGCAATAAACTTGATAATATCCGTCTGCGCCTGAAAAAGCACGTCGTTCATCGGGTAAAAGCGGTACTGGGATTCCATCTGCGCTGGTTCCTCCAACGGATAGCGCCACTGGCTGGCCCGCTTCTCATCTACTTTCAGAAGCTCCTCATAGGGCAGCCCCTGTTCCTTGCTTGCAATCTGTATCAAATCTTTGTCATAGCAGTGGATTCCCAACTCCTCAGACAAAACCTTTCCTATCTTTCTACCATTGCTTCCAAACATTCGATTAATAGCGATGATCCGTTTTGACATAATAAAAACTCCTTCCTGCCATATATTTTGCTACTATTATTATAGCAAAATATTCTGAAAATTGCTACACTAAAACCTGTACTGAAATCTATTCTTCCGCCCGCCTCAAGATATCATACCGGTCAGCCTCACACCCCAGATCCACATACAACGCCTGTTTCGGGTGCGGTGCGCTTTCCTTTTCATTCCCGTCCTCATCCACAATCCTCCGTACCCGTACCTCAATATTCCTGCCATCCGGCTTCATGATTTCAATCATTTCCCCTACGGAGAACTTATTCCTCTGCTCAATCCGGTACATGCCGTCCCGCTCATCCCCAATAATCCCAAGATACGTGTATTCCTTCACATAAGTATTATTATCATAAATCTGGCTTGTCTCATCCGGTTTCCCAAAATAGAACCCTGTGGTGAACTGCCGGTAAGTGCAGTTTGAAATCTGCTCCAGGTACCACGGCATATTCGCCTGGTACTTCCCTGGCCTTTCCAGATAATCATCAATCGCCTTCCGGTATGTCCGCGCCACTGTCGCGACATAAAGCGCCGTCTTCATACGCCCCTCAATCTTGAAGCTGTCAATCCCCGCGTCAATCATCTCCGGAATATGCTCAATCATACATAAATCCTTGGAATTAAAGATAAACGTCCCCCGCTCGTTCTCATATACCGGCATATATTCTCCCGGCCTGGTCTCCTCCACAATGGAATACTTCCACCGGCATGGATGGGTACAAGCCCCCTGATTGGCGTCCCTTCCGGTAAAATAGTTACTCAGCAGGCATCTTCCGGAATAGGAAATGCACATTGCCCCGTGAATAAAGCTCTCAATCTCCATCTCCTCCGGAATCCGCTCCCTGATTTCTTTTATCTCCCGCAGGGACAGCTCCCTTGCAGAAACCACCCGCTTTGCCCCCAATCTCCACCAAAACCGATAAGTTCCATAGTTGGTATTATTCGCCTGGGTGCTGATATGCCGGTCAATCTCCGGGCAGATTCCCCTGGCCAGATCGAAGATTGCCGGATCCGCAATAATCAGGGCGTCCGGCTTCATCTCCTTCAACTCATACAGATAATCCCGCACCCCGTCAAGGTCATCGTTGTGGGCAAGGATGTTCACAGTCACATGTACTCTCACGCCATGCTCATGTGCAAATACAATCCCCGCCTTCATATCTTCTCTGGAAAATCGTCCCAGAAAGACCGCTTTCCCTGTGATCAGGTTCGCCTCAAAAAATCCGTTTATATTTCCGGCCGCAAACCAGCATCTTTCCGGTGTCCCTGCAAAATCAGTAAACCACAGCGAACCCATGTCATATTTATTTTCTATTTCTGTCACAGTCATATCTCTTCTTTACCGCCAGCTGAATGGCTGTCCTCCATAATCCTGCTTCCTTCGCTGCCCATATAAACCTGTCATAGAAAAAACCAATATATTTCTTTTTCTCTTCTTCTGGCAATCCTTTTAAATGTTTCCGGATGACTTTCTGCTCCTCTTTTATCATCCATATAAACCGCTCTCTGCCGCCTTTTGTTCTGTAATTTGTCTTCGAATGATTTCCTCGCCTGTAATATTCCAGCTTTTGCGGAAGATAAAGAAATTCTTCCCTTTTGCCCATTCTAAGCCACATATCATAATCTTCGTAATGTATGGTTTCATCGTAATACCCGTATTTCTCATACATACTTTTTCTGACCAGAATCGACGGTGATACGTAGCAGAGCTTCATAAGCTGTCCGAATATTTCTTTTTGCGGAAACGCTTTATGCTTCTCAAAAAAATACTGATTTCCCGGATTGTCTCCATATCGAAACGCTTCATCCACTACATAAACATTTGCATAGCACATCAGATGATCCGGGTGCTGTTCCATAAAAACCGTCATCTGCTCCACACAGTTCGCACGCATGATATCATCCCCGGTGATCAGCTTGATATATTCCCCTTTTGCGCACCGGATCAGGCTGTTGACGTTCTGAGAAATATTCCCCGTATTCTTCTTATTCTGTCTCAGCTCCACTCTCTGAAATCTGTCCTGCATCCTGCCTAAGTTTTCCTGAAGGATCCGAAATGTCCCATCCGTCGATCCGTAGTCCAGAATAA